>Ga0105090_10000001_pt1 | contig 136737 bp, 133 predicted proteins | sample PPLLak3March2015_FD_79110 | JGI IMG/M metagenome (GOLD analysis project Ga0105090, IMG submission 79110) | Freshwater sediment microbial communities from Prairie Pothole Lake near Jamestown, North Dakota, USA - PPLs Lake P7 Core (1) Depth... | ecosystem: Environmental > Aquatic > Freshwater >...
ACGCCGATCGCAAAGGGCTTGGCCTCGACGTAAACGCCGCGTTCGTGGAGCTTGAAGAAGGTGTCGCGGGCCGAATGGCCGACTGCCAGGATGACGTGCTCGGCCGCCAGAAACTCCCCGGTCGAAAGGGTCAGGCCCTTCATCTGACCGTCTTCCAGCACAAAGTCTTCGACCCTGGTGCCGAAGCGGTATTCGCCGCCGAGTTGCTCGATTGTCTCGCGGATGCTCATCACCATGGTGACCAGGCGGAACGTGCCGACGTGGGGATGGGCCTCGGTCAGGATGTCCTCGGGCGCCCCGGCCTTGACGAACTCGGTCAGCACCTTGCGGCCCAGGTGGCGCGGGTCCTTGATCCGCGAATAGAGCTTGCCGTCGGAGAAGGTGCCCGCCCCGCCTTCGCCGAACTGGGCGTTGGATTCGGTTTCCAGCACCGCCCGGCGCCACAGGCCCCAGGTGTCCTTGGTCCGCTCGCGCACGCGCTTGCCGCGCTCCAGCACGATTGGCCGCAGGCCCATCTGTGCCAATACCAGCGCGGCGAAAATTCCGCACGGACCGAAGCCGATGACGACCGGGCGCGTCCGCCCGCGGGCATGAAAGTCCGCCGGCGCATGACCGATGAAGCGGTAGGTCGTGTCCGGCGCCGGTTTCACGTGCGGGTCACCTTGGCGCGCAGACAGCACGCCGGCTTCGTCGCGCACCTCGCAGTCCACCGTGTACGTGAGCATCACGGCACTCTTGCGGCGGGCGTCCACTGCACGGCGGAACACGCTGAATGAACGCAAATCGGTGTCGGCCACGCCGAGCCGCGCAACGATGGCCACGCGCAAGGCCGCGTCGGCATGGTCGAGGGGTAGCCGGAGTTCGGTGAGGCGGATCATTTGCGGGGGCTTGGAGCGACCCGCTATTGTCGCCTCAGGCTCGTACCCAGGCTCCCATGTCACCGTCCCCCACCCCGTTCGGCAGCTGGCCGTCCCCGCTCAGCGCGCGCGATGTTGCAGCGGCATCCCTCAGCCTGACCTATGCAACAGCGCACCGCGGGCGGCTCTACTGGACCGAATCGCGGCCGCAGGAGCGTGGGCGCAGTGTCCTGGTCACCGAAGCACCGGGCGGCGTCATCGAAGACGTGACAAACGCCGAGTCGAACGTTCGCTCGCGCGTACACGAGTACGGCGGCCGCGCGTACGGCGTGGCCGACGGCCGGGTCATGGTCTGCGCGTTCGCGGATCAGCGCCTGTACGTTCAGCGCGCAGGAAGTGCGCCGCGCGCAGTGACGCCGGAAGGTTTCCGCTACGCGGATTTCGCCGCCGCCTCCGATGGGCACACGTTCTTCGCCGTGCGCGAGGACCACAGCGCGCCGGGCGAGCCGGTCAATGCGGTCGTCGCCATTGACGTGGACATCAACTCCGCCGACCGGGTGCTGTTCGATCGCTCGGACTTCGTGGCCTACCCGCGCCCGAGTGCGGACGGGCGAATCGCATTTGTCGCCTGGAACCACCCGAACATGCCGTGGGATGCGACCACGCTGTATGTCGCGCGACTCGGCGCCGATGGACTCGAGGATCTGCGGGTCGTTGCGGGCGCGCCCGGGTCGACGGCCGAATCCGTCATCGAACCCGTCTGGGACGCGGACGGCACGCTCTATTTCCTGTCGGACCGCAGCGGCTACTGGAACCTCTACCGATGGAAGGACGGGCCGACCGAGGCGGTCACCTCGACAGATGCGGACTTCGGCGGTCCGCTGTGGAATCTCGGCGCTTCGACCTACGCGCTCACCGGCGTTGGCCGCGCCCTGGCACGGATCTGCCGCAATGCCGTGGATCAACTTGCGCTGGTCGATCTCGCCAGCGGCCGCCTGACGGACCTCACACTCCCCTTCGTCACGTTCGGGTCGGTCGGCGTGCTCGACGCGGAGCACGGATTCGCGATCGCAGCCGCCGAGACAGTGCCGCACGCGCTGATCACGTTCTCACTGCGTGACGGTACGCACCGCGTCGTGCGCACCGGAGGTCCGGCCCCACTGCCGCCGGACTTCGTGTCGCGGGCCGAGCCGATCCGCTTCCCCACACGGCCCGGCGCCGATGGGGTCGCGCGCGATGCGCATGCGTTCTTCCATCCCCCGTGCAACCCCCGTTGCAGCAACCCGATGGGCGCGAAGCCGCCTCTGCTGGTATTGGTGCATGGCGGGCCGACGGCGCACGCCGCGCCCGCGCTGAGCCCGCCGATTCAGTACTGGACGACCCGCGGATTTGCCGTGGTGAATGTCAACTACGGCGGGTCGAGCGGCTTCGGGCGCGACTATCGCAATCGCCTGCTCGGCGAGTGGGGCGTCGTCGACCTCGCCGATGTGGTCGCCGCCGTCGACTACCTTGTCGCGCAGGGGCGCGTCGACGGTGCGCGAGTCGCCATCCGCGGCGGCAGCGCCGGCGGCTTCACCGTGCTGGCGGGGCTCGCCTTCACGCGGCGCTTCGCGGCGGGCATCAACTACTTCGGCGTGGCGGACCTCGAGTCGCTCGCGGCCGATACCCACAAGTTTGAGAGTCGCTATCTGGACCGCCTCGTGGCGCCGCTGCCTGAGGGTCTGGCGATCTATCGCGCCCGCAGCCCCACTCATCATCTCGAGGCACTCGACGCTGCGCTGATCACGTTCCAGGGTGACGAGGATCTCGCCGTGCCGCCGGCGCAGAGCCGTGGCATCGTCGCGGCCGTCCGAGCGCGCGGTAAGCCGGTCGCGTACCTCGAATTCCAGGGCGAGCAGCACGGCTTCCGCCGCGCCGAGAACATCGTGCGCGCACTCGAAGCGGAGCTTTACTTCCTCGGCCGGATCTTCGGATTCACTCCGGCAGATGTCATCGAGCCCGTGCCGATCGACAACCTGAAGTAGTCGCATCGTCAGGGTCCCTGACGAAACCACCGTGCGCAGAGCGTCGGCGGCACGCGCCGGAGTACCGGCCGCCGCGAGCGCTCAGCTCCGACACTTTTTTGCGAGCGCCCGGCGCGTATCGACCTCACCCAGCCTTATGCGGCGGGCGATGGTCTCCGGGGAAAAGTCGGCCGGGCCACCCAGCGCGTCCGGCTTCGAGGTGCGGATCACGGTCAGGCGATCGACCCGACGGTGGTGGCTCATGCGCACGAAAGCCGGATGCCGGCGCAGGGGGCTGCGTGCTGGGAGCGCCGCGTCGACCGCCCGCATCAGGTCGATCTGGGCGTTGTACATCTCGAAGAGCTTGAGGTCATGCTGGAACTTGCCGAAGAACGTGAGCTCGAAGGCGCGTTGCAGGACTCCCGTCATGTCCTGCGGCAACGTGGCGCTCCGCGCGAAGAGATCGACGACGATGATCTCCCAGCGCGCCCGCGGATCGGCCGCGTTATGCGCCTCGATCGCGTTCAGCGCCGGGCGCAGCGGAGTGTTCGAGATCAGTCCGCCGTCCCAGTAGTCGCCGCCATTGATGCTGACCGTCGGAAACACCGGCGGAAGGCTGGCGCTGGCCATGACATGGCGCGCGCCGAACGACTCCCGGCTCGAGAACTCGGCCAGCCGGCCGCTCTTCACCTCCACGGCGGTGACGATCAGTTCCGTCGCCGAGCGACGCACACGGCGGAAGTCGACCCATTCCTCGATCGCCTGTTCGAGCGGCGCCGGGTCGTAGACATAGGTCGCCAGCGGCGGCGCGGCGTAATACGCAGGGTTGATGCGATACAGCGCGCTGGCTCCGGGTGCCGGAAAGGTATTGGCGAACATCGCGGGCACGAACGGGTTGGTCTGCATTGCCATGCGCTGCCACAGTTCGTCGAGATGCTCGCGCGGATCGCCGCGCGCGCCGACCAGGATGGCCGCCATGACAGCCCCGATCGAACAACCCGTAACGATGTCGAACGTCCGTCCCGGCGGCTCCAGCAGGGCCTTCAGCACCCCGGCTTCGTAGGCGCCGAGTGCCGCGCCCCCTTGCAACACAAGCGCGGTGCGCAGGCCGTTGGCCCGTTTGGCCGTCGGCCGGGCAGTGCCCGATCGCTTGGATCGTGAAGGTGCCTGCATGACGACGGAGGAAGATCTGGGCGGACCCATCGCTGACCCTGCGCAGGCTAGCGCCCGCGGCAAAAAGCAACGCCGGTCCGGTCAAACCTTGCGCACGCGAACACGGGCACCGGGATCGAATCCTTGGCCGCCCGTCGGTCAGGCGGGCGAAAGAAACCACACCGTCGTGATCAGCCCGTCCAGCACTTCGTAGGCGGCGACGACCTCGAGCGGCTGGTCACCGATGCCGGTCACATACTCCTGATCGATCACCTTGTTGCCAAGCACGATGCGCTGGCGGACTTCTGCGTGCAGCCCCGCCAAGTTGAAGCGCTTCGTTGCGTAGAACTCGCGCAGGGCAGCCTTGCCGACCATGGCCGGCGTGGTCGACGGCAGGCGGAAGATCCGTACCTCATCGTGATAGGTTGCGACAAAGGCATCGATGTCGCGCCGGTTGTAGGCGTCGACCTGGCGTTGAACGACTTCGACTGATGTTTTGGACATGGCAGCCTCTCCGTAGACCGGCTACTGCGGCCGCTCGTGCAGCAGCCACGCCAGCAAAGTGAAAGTAACGAAGGCCATCACCGTCGAACTGATGATGATGCGGGTGATGCGGCCATTGTCGGCCCCGTAACGCTCGGCCAGCAGCGACACGGAGCTCGCTGAAGGCAGCGCCGCGGCCAGCACGATGACCGTCAGCGTGAACGAGTCCAGCGGCGCTCCCAGCCGGATGGCGGCGACACCCAGCGCCAGGACGACCAGCGGATGGACGATGAGCTTCGCGATGGCCAGCGGCAGGTAGCGCTGCAGCGGCGTGCGCGTATGCACATGCTGCCCGGCGCGCCACAACACGGTGCCAATTGTGAAGAGCGCCACCGGCGTGGCGGCATCGCCGAGCATCTTGATGATGGTTTCCGCCGGGCCTGGCAGCCGCAGTTCGAACGCCGAAAACACGAGCCCCGTCGCGATGGCGGCCGGCAACGGGTTGGTCAGCGTGCCCTTGAGCAGCCGCCCGATCTGGGCCGGCGCATGGCCACCTTGCGCCCCGCCGGTCTGCGCCAGCGCAATGCAAAGCGAGCTGGTGAAAAACAGATCCACCAGCAGAGTCGTTATCACCGGGCCGGCGGCGGCCGGGCCGAGCAGCGTCGCGAGCAACGGCACACCCATGAAGCCGGTATTGGGCCAGACGACGGTCAGCGCACCGAGCGCGGCGTCCTTCATCGGCACCGCGTCGGTTCGCGTCAGGGCAATGGTCGCGACCACGAGCACGACGGCGGTGATCAGGGTGATGACCAGCACCACCGGATTGAGGACCTGGGCCACCGGCAGCGAGGCCCCGAACCGGAACAACATGCACGGCAGCGCGAAGTACAGGACGAACAGGTTGAGCCCTGGAATCGTCGCTTCGGGCAGGATTTTCGAGCGTCCCGCCAGGTAGCCGCACAGAACGAGTGCGAAAAACGGGATCGTGACCGCCAAAATGGCCTGCATGGGCGCAAGTATCTCAGGCGGAACCGCAGGGTAGGCTGCCGCGCGAATGCTCCGGGCCCGGCATGCCGGGCCAAAAAGGCGGCTGGACAAGCGCCGGACAACCGCGTACCGTGTCTTCTGCTTGCGTTTGAGTGTCGTTAGTCCATTGGTACCCTGAGCCGGTCATTTCAACTCCGACCGCGCCTTGTTCCCCGGTTTACGTACTTGATCGTTTGCACGCAGCAGGATGTTCCTGCCAGCGTTAGTTATCCATCATTTTTCAAGGACGTTTTTCAAAATGGCACAAGGTACGGTCAAGTGGTTCAACGAATCCAAGGGTTTCGGCTTCATCACTCCTGAAGGCGGCGGAAAAGACCTGTTCGCTCACTTCTCGGAGATCCAGTCGGCAGGCTTCAAGACCCTGCAAGAAGGACAACGCGTCGAGTTCACGGTTGCCCAGGGCGCCAAGGGCCCCCAGGCTACGCAGATCAAGCCGCTGTAAGGCTTCAGGCTTCAGAAAAGACCGCCGCACTCGCTGGCGGTCTTTTTTTATCTGCGCGACACTCACACAAACCTTCCGGAGGTTCCCACTTGGCAAAGCCCAACTACTCGTTCGAAAAGCGTCAGCGCGAGCTGGCCAAGAAGAAAAAGCAGGAAGAAAAGCGCCAGCGCAAGGCGGCGGAGAAATCCGACAAGGCTCCTGGCCAGGAAGAAGCCGCCCCGGCAGCGACCGCCGGCGAAACGCCGCCCGCGGCGTAAGGGCCATTTGCCGGCGCCCTTCGGCGCGGTCTGCCGCCGGCTGTATGAAGGGCGCAACGCAGCGCCGCCGCATCTCCCCGTTGACGGAATGCCGCGGCGGGATCAACAATCGCTTTCTCGCTCACCGAGCGCCACTTCCCTCCGGAGGCGCGCATGTCCAAGACTGATCTTGTTCGCTAGTCGGCCGCCCCGCCGCTGACTCGGACGTTTCCGATTCGGCCGCACCCGCGGCCGGCCACTCTGCATCGACCCCGGTCGCGCGCAAACGCGCGCGTGTCGTGCTCGCGGCGTTTTTTCGCCGCTCGATTCGGAAACCACCATGACTCCAGAGCTTCACGATCGGCTGCGGCCCATCGGCTATTCCAACCTCGTCGGGCAGAACCTCGCGCAGTTGCCGGCGACAGGCAGTGCAATGCGCGTACTCGAAGTGCACCGTGACGGCGCGGTCGTGCACGATGGCGCCGGGGAGCACCGCGCGCATCTGCTGCCGACGCTTGCGCGCGAACTCGCCGCGAAAAGCGACGCGCTCGCCGTTGGCGACTGGGTACTGGCCGCTGGCGACGACAGCGGCGGGCTCTGGGTCGCGGCCCGCATGGTGCCGCTCAACCAGCTCGTCCGCCGCACGTCGGAGGGGGCGCGCCAGTGCCTGGTGAGCAACGTCGACACGGCGCTCATCGTGATGGGTCTCGATGGCGATTTCAGCCTGCGCCGCCTCGAGCGCTATCTGACGCTGGTGAGAAGCGCCCAGGTGTGGCCCGTCGTAATCCTGACCAAACGCGACCTCGGCGACCACGGCGAAGCCCGTTGCGACGAGACGCGCCGTCGCATTCCGGCCGATGTGCCGATCCATGCCCTGGACGCACGCCTGCCATCGGTGGCGCAGGAGCTTGCTCCCTATCTCGGTGCGGGCCAGACGCTGGTTCTCCTCGGCTCCTCCGGAGCAGGCAAGTCGACGCTGACGAACTCGCTGCTTGGCCGCATGGAGCAGGCGACCGGAGCGGTGCGGTTCGACGACAGCCGCGGACGACACACGACGACGGCGCGTTCGCTGCATCTGTTGCCGGGCGGCGCCTGCGTCATCGATACGCCGGGGCTGCGCGGGCTGCAGGCCGACACCGACGAGACCGGACTCAACGCCAGCTTCGCGGACATCGTCGCGCTGGCCGAACAGTGCCGCTTCCGTGATTGTCAGCATGACGGTGAACCGGGCTGCGCGGTGCGTACAGAGGTCGATGCGGACAGGCTCGCCAATTTCCACAAGATGCGACGCGAGATCCGGCGCGAAACCATGACGCTGCTCGATCGCCGCAAGCAACTCGCGGAATGGAAGGCGCGGGGACGCGCGGCCGAACAGCGCATGAAGATGAAGCGGGGCTAGAGGCCTGTAGCCGACCCTGCTGGCGTGCTTTGCACGCTTGCCCGGGACGAGACGCCGGCACTTCGACGCGGGGAGCGCTGCCTGTGCTCGGCCGGCGCAGCCGAGGCGTTCTTCCCTGGCCGACGACGACTCGCCCTTGGGGTTTACACGATGGGGCGTGGCTCGAGTCGCGTTGCCGGCAGACAACCCCGGGGCTCCTGTCGTTGACCGCCATCAACGCCGGCGGCCGCAGCGGGGTCACGATGAAAGCAGATGCTCAGCAGAGCAGGAAGGGCACTATGACGTTCCCGATCCAGATCACGTTTCACCACATGGACCGCTCGGAAGCGCTGGAGCAGGCGATCAACGAGAAGGCCGAGAAGCTTGGAAAGTTCCACCCGTCGATCACTCAATTGCATGTGGCGGTGACCTCCGAGACGCGCCACAGCGCGAAGGCGCGTGAATACCGGGTGCGGCTCGATCTGCACGTCAAGGGCAACGAATACGCGATCACGCGCCAGGCGGATGAAGATGCCTTCGTCGCCGCCCGGGACGCGTTTGACACGGCGCGCAGGCTGCTCGACAGCGAAATCGACGAGCGCCGCGGCTTCGTCAAACAGCACTGAGCGGCCGCGCGCGGCTCCCGCCGCTCCCGATCGCGGCGCGCGGTTGGAATTGTGCGTCCGCGGCAGCCCTGCGCCGCCGCGGCACGTACTTGGCCCGTGCCATTTGCAGTGGACCGCTGCAACAGGCTCCGCGCCTTACGCCCTTGCAGGCGCCCTTCGGAAAATCTACTGCGCCGGCGCTGCGTACTTGATGACAGAAAAGCTGGCGCCCTGCGGGTCCCGCAGCACGGCCATCCGACCGACACCTTCGACATCCATCGGCGGCACCAGAACCGCGCCGCCGAGCTTCTCCGCCTCACGGATCGTTGCGTCGACATCCGCCACCGTTACATAGACGCCCCACATCGGCGGCATACCGGCAGCCTCGGCGGGAAGTCGCATGATCCCGGCGACGGACTCCTCGCCCACCTGGCAGGTCGTGTAGGCACCGCTCGACATCTGCATGTCCTTGGTGCTCCAGCCGAAGAGCTTCGAATAAAAGGCCTTGGCCGCGGCGGGATCGGTCGTCAGTAGCTCGCTCCAGCTGAAGGCGCCGGGGGTGCTGAATACGTCCATCGGGTGCTCCTTTCCTGGGTAGGCTGGCAGGGAGGCGATTGTGTATGCCTCGGCCTGCAAAATTCACCTGCCGCGCGACGAATCGACGCCGCGGCGGTGTCAATCGCCCGGCCAGTGCCCGGAGCGCCTCAGGGCCGCAAGGTCACGTCCGGGGCGCGCCCTTGTCGGACGTCAAGCCGACGCTGCGGTCCGGGCTCGACCGGCTGACAGGGTCGGCGCCGCGGCGTAACGTCGCCTTTCGCACCAGAACAACATGCCCGAGGAGAGGTAATGGCGTATTCAACGGAGAACCTGCGGACCGTGGCCCTGCTGGGCCACGGCAGTGCAGGCAAGACAACACTCGCCGAGGCGCTGCTCGCGCGCTCGGGCGCGATCCCGGCAGCGGGCAGTGTCGAGAAAGGCACCACGGTCAGCGACTTTGACGGTCTGGAGAAGACCTTCCTGCATTCGCTGCGCACCTCGGTGCTGCACCTGGATCTCCCTTCGACGCGTGTGCACCTGCTCGACACGCCCGGATTCCCGGACTTCATCGGCCAGTCGATCGGCGCGCTCGACGCGGTGGAGACCGCCGCGATCGTCGTCAATGCGCAGAGCGGGATCGAGATGATCACCTCGCGCATGATGGACTGGGCAGGTCGCCGCAAGCTGTGTCGCCTGCTGATCGTCAACAAGATCGACGCCGATAACGTCGATCTGCCGCAGTTGCTCGCAGACCTGCGCACGGCGTTCGGCAAGGAAGTCCTGCCGATCAACCTGCCCGCCGGCGGCGGCTCGAAAGTCGTCGACTGCTTCTTCAACCCTGACGGCGAGTCCGACTTCTCGTCGGTCGCCGAAGCCCACCAGGCACTGGTCGACCAGGTCATCGAGGTCGATGAGGAACTGATGGCCAAGTACCTCGAGCAGGGCGAGGCGATCGAGCCTGACCAGCTGCATGCACCGTTCGAGAAGGCGCTGCGCGAAGGCCACCTGATCCCGGTCTGCTTCGTCTCCGCCAAGAATGGCGCCGGAATCGACGAACTCGTCAAGGTGTTCGAGCGGCTGCTGCCGAACCCGTCCGAGGGCAACCCGCCACTCTTCTACAAGGGCGAGATCATCGACGGCCAGCCGGTCGAGGAGTTCCGCTCGGATCCGGACCCGAAGAAGCACGTGCTGGCGCATGTCTTCAAGGTCGTCGTCGATCCCTACGTCGGCAAGCTCGGCATCTTCCGCGTGCACCAGGGCACCGTGACCAAGGACACGCAGCTCTTCATCGGCAGCGGGCGCAAGCCGTTCAAGGTCGGGCACCTGTTCATGCTGCAGGGGGGCAAGACGGTCGAGATCCCGTCGGCGGTGCCGGGCGACATCGCGGCCGTGGCCAAGGTCGACGAGATCGAATTCGACTGCGTGCTCCACGACTCGCACGACGAGGACCACATCCACATGCGGCCACTGGAGTTCCCGACGCCGATGAGCGGCGTGGCGATCGCGCCAAAGCGGCGTGGCGACGAGCAGCGCATCTCCGAAGTGCTGCACCGGATGACCGCCGAGGACCCGACGCTGGTCGTCGAGCACGACGCAGTGCTCAACGAGACCGTGCTGCGCGGGCTTGGGGAACTGCACATCCGCTCGACCCTCGACCGCATGGCGCAGCAGTACAAGGTCGAAGTGGACACGCGGCCGCCGCGCATTCCCTACCGCGAGACGATCGCGGCCAATGCCGAGGGACACGCGCGCCACAAGAAGCAGACCGGTGGCGCCGGCCAGTTTGGCGAGGTCTATCTGCGCATCGAGCCGCTGGCGCGCGGCGCGGGCTTCGAGTTCGTCGACCAGGTCAAGGGCGGCGTCATTCCCTACAACTTCATCCCTGCCGTGCAGAAGGGCGTCGAGTCCGTGCTCGCCGCAGGTCCCGTCGCTGGCTTTCCGATGCAGGATGTGCGCGTGACGGTGTACGACGGCAAGCACCATCCGGTCGACTCGAAGGAAATTGCCTTCGTCGCCGCCGGCCGCAAGGCTTTCCTCGACGCGCTCGCGAAGGCGCGGCCGATCGTGCTGGAGCCGATCGTCAACGTCGAAGTCGAGGCGCCCGAGAGCAACATGGGCGACGTGACCGGGGACCTGTCGTCGCGCCGCGGCCAGATCACCGGCACGCGAGCGATGGGGCCCGGCGTGCTGGTAGTCGAAGGCCAGGCACCGCTCGGCGAACTCGAGGGCTACTCCGCGCGGCTCAAGGCGATGACGCAGGGACGCGGAGCCTGGACGATGACGCTTTCGCACTATGAACAGGCGCCGCCCGTGCTGCAGCAGAAGCTCACAACCGAATTTGCCGCCAAGCGCAAGCAGGAAGAAGAAGAGTAGCGGCCTCGACGCGCTTGACCCGATTTTGAACTTGCGCGTCGGGTGGGTGCGCGACCGACCTGACGTCAGGGTCGCTTCCGGCGAAGCGCACGCAGCAGGAAGCGGGCCGGATCGACCGCCTCGACGAGGTCGCGTTCCACTGGCAAAGGCTCGCCTTCGATCTGCGCGGCAATGAGTTCGGCCAGCGCGGGCGCGAGAGTCAGTCCGCGTGACGCCAGTGCATAGCAGCCGTACAGGCCGGTCTGACGCGGTAGATCGTCGAGGTGTGCTCCCGTCAGCTGCGACGGCTGCTCCCAGGCGCGCACCTCGTCGGCGACCGGGCCGGCGAGCGGCAGTCGATCGCGCGCAACACAGCGCACGCCGGCGGTGTTGGCGAGCGGTTGTACGGCGGGGGGCTCGGCGAGGAGTCGTGACAGTCGCGCGAGATTGCTCGCTGTTGCCTGTTCTTCACTGAGCGAGGACGACCCCGGGCCATCCGGTAGGTCCGTCTCGTAGGTCGCGCCGATGGCCAGTTCACCCACCGGCCCCCGCAGCAGGTAGCCATCGCCGGTCAGCGGCGCGCGCAGGCGGTCCAGGGCGCGGCGATCGAGCAGGGTCAGGCGTCCGGGAACCGCCTGCAAGGCAACCTTCGACTGCGTGAGCCGCCGCGCATCGAGCGCGCTGGCAACGACGACCACTGCAGCGCGCCCGACATGGCGCCCGGCGACATCGAACACGTGCCATGCATCGATGTCCCGCCGCAGCTGCGACACCGTTGCGCCCAGCGTCAACTCGATACCAGGCGTCGCGAGCAAGGCCTCGCACCATGCCCTGGGCGATACGGTAAATGCCTGCGGCCACCACAGACCTCCGCGGGGTGGCAGCAGGCCGACGCGATCGCGCAGGGCCGAGGCGTCGCAGTGCTCGACGAACTCCGGCGGCAGCGCCCGCTGCTCGATCGCGTCGCCCCAACGCGACCAGGTCTCGGCATCGTCGGCCAGTTGCGCAGCGCCATCATGCCGCCAGACCGGAATCGAGCCACGGTGGCCGTCCGGCGCGGCACGATTGAGCGCCATCGCGGACAGCGCCACGCCCGCTCGTGACAGGCGTGCGAGGCGCGCGTCGTCGACCGCCAGCACCGGATGCAGCAGCCCCGCCGTCTGCGAAGACCCGGCACTGGCCGCCTGCCCGGCACGATCGATCACCTTGACGATCCAGCCGCGGCGGACCAGCGCCTCGGCACAGGCGCTTCCTGCAATGCCCGCGCCGATGACGATGGCCGAGCGTTCGCCACGGAAGGCGGCCGGAGGTTCGTGTCGCCTCACCTTCCACGCCGGCGCATAGCGCGCGGTCAGCATCTCGCGCTTGCGTCCGTACCCGGGTTTCGTCTCGACGGCGAAGCCACAGTTCACCAACGCATCGCGCACGGCACGCGCGGTCGTCCATGTCGCCAGCGTCGCCTCGGGCCGCGCACAGCGGGCGATGGCCTTGAGCACCGTGGGCTCCCACATCTCGGCATTGCGGTCCGGCGCGAAGCCATCGAGGAAGATCGCATCGGCCCCGAGTACCAGACGCTGCGCGATCACGCGCGCATCGCCGAAGGCCAGCGTCAGCACCACGCGCCCCGCCTCGAACTCGCGGCGATGCAGGCCGGCGACTGGCAATGGCCAATAGGCCGCAAGCTGCACGGCGAGCGGGCGCAGCTCTGCGGGAGCAGCTGCGATCAGGTCGGCCGCGGCCAGCGGATGGCGCTCGATCGAGACGAAGTGCAGCCTGCGACAACGCCGGGGGTCGATACTCCACTGCTGCCAGGTGGCCAGGAAGTTCGTGCCGACGCCGAACCCGGTTTCGAGCACGACGAACTGCTCGCAACCACGCCACCGTTCGGGCAGCCCATTGCCAGCGAGGAACACGTGACGCGCCTGCCCGAGCGCGCCGTCACGGCTGGCGTAGACATCGCCGTAGCGTTCGCTGTAGGGAAGGCCGTTTGCGTCGAAGGCGAGCCGCTCGGGTTGCACGTCCATGCCGCCATTATCCGAGGCATGGGCGTCGGTACACTCGCGGCCTTGCTCTGAACCCGGAGTCCCCCATGCTGATCCGCATCCTGTCGTGCGCGCTGCTGCTAGCCCTGTCGCCAGCACTGCAAGCGCAGACCAAGCCACGCATCGAAAAAGCGGCCGATCTGCCGCGCTTCACGTATCCGCTCAAGGGCAGCCTCGAGCAACTGGTCAAGGACCCGAAGGCGTTCGCGGAGTTTTCCACGGCCCTGCGGCGGGACACCGAGTCCGTCCTCGCGAAGTACGACATCGCCGACAAGTCGAGCGAGCGGCAGTTGCTCGGCACACTGCTGCAGCTCGATCTGCTCGAGGGCAAGGACGCCGACGCGCTGAAGCGGATCGAGCAGATCCGCGCGCTGCAGGAAAAGCCCGCCGACAAGCTGCTGACCGGGCTTCTGGCCAAGGCGATCATCGACGGGCGCAAAGCCACGGGCACCACCAGCGGGCCGGCCTACCAGTCCGCGGTCGGCAGCAGCCTGTCGAACACCCTGAAGCCCCTGCCATACCCGGTCATTGCCAATGACATCAAGGAGGCCAAGGCCAGCGCCGAGCTGCTCGGCGAAGGCCGCTTCCTTGGCTACGTCAACGAGGTCCTGCAGCCGACCGCCGACAAGACGGGCGCCCTCAGCAGCGAGCTGGCGCCGGGGCTGGTCGGCGTGCGCTACGGACTGGTGCTGCGACTGCCATTGAAGCAGACGATGGTCGACACCTACGGCGCCTACCTCGCCGCCAACAAGGTCGACAAGCCCGACATCTGGGCCGCGCGCGACGTCGCGCTGGAGCCGGGGCGCCCTTACACACCGGTCGTCGTCGCCGTGTGGGACAGCGGCGTCGACACCGCAATCTTCAAGTCGCAGGTCGTGCGGGATGCAAAGGGTGCGCCGGTGCTGATCGGTTTCGACAAGTACGCCAACCCGACCAACACCGAACTGCAGGTCCTGACACCGGCCATGCAGGCCAGGCTGCCGTCGATGAAGGCGCGCAGCAAGGGATTCTCCGACCTCCAGTCGAATGTGGACACTCCCGAAGCCAATGAGGTCAAGCAGCTGATCTCCACGCTGCCGCGCGAGCAGTACAAGCCGACGATCGAGGAGCTGATCCTCGCCGGCAACTACACGCACGGCACGCACGTCGCCGGCATCACGATGGAAGGCAACCCCTATGCGCGGCTGCTGGTGGCACGCATGGAGTTCGGCAACACGCTGATCCCGGATCCCTGCCCTTCGCTCGAGCAGACGCGCAAGGATGCCCAGAGCTACGTCGAGACGGTCGAGTTCCTGAAGCGCAACAAGGCCCGCGTGGTCAACATGAGCTGGGGCGGCAGCGTCAACGGCATCGAGAACGACCTCGAGCTGTGCGGCATCGGCAAGACGCAGGAGGAACGCCAGAAGCTGGCACGCGAATACTTCAGCATCGGCAAGGCTGCGCTGGAGAAGGCCTTCGCGTCAGCGCCCGAGATCCTGTTCATCACGGCGGCTGGCAACTCCAACCAGAACGCGTCGTTCGCCGAAGACGCTCCGGCCGACATCGTGCTGCCGAATCTGCTGACGGTCGGTGCGGTCGACAAGGCCGGTGACGAGGCGCCCTTCACCAGCTACGGCCCGACGGTGAAGGTGCATGCCAACGGCTACCAGGTGGAAAGTTACCTGCCAGGCGGTGACCGCGTCGCGTTTTCGGGCACGTCGATGGCGTCCCCTCAGGTCGCCAACCTCGCCGGCAAGATCCTCGCGGTCAACCCTGCGCTGACACCGCCCAAGGTCATCGAGATCATCGTTTCGACGGCGGACAAGACCGCAGACGGCCGCCGCACGCTGGTCAACCCGAAGAAGGCGCTCGCCGCCGCGCAGGCGAAGTCCGGCTGACCGCCGGGGCGCGGGGCTGCGGCAGGACGCTGCAGCCCCGCCAGCGCGGGTCTAGAAGCTCAACTGGTCGAGCCGCGTCAGCGTTACCTGCGTGCCCACACGCGGCGAGTTGCCGAGATGCCAGACCGTGTACTGCTCGCCGTAGGGATTGGCCGAGGCCAGCGCGTCGACCGGCACGATGACCTTGTAACCACGCAGCGCCGCCTGCGACGCTGTGTTGAGCACGGCGCCCTCCGCCGCGGTGCCGCCCACGATGACCGTCTTGATGCCCCTGTCCTTCAGGATCCTGTCGAGGTCGGTGTTCATGAACTTGTCCGGGCCGCTCGACACCGAGGGCTCGCCGGGCTTGGCCGCGAGCTCGGGCATCACGTCGGTCAGCGGCTGGCCGGCCAGTGTGTAGACGACCAGCATGCCGCTGTCGCGCGCCTTGGCGAGCAGCGGCTGCACCTTCGGCACCGCCGCCACGCAGCGCGGCCGCGCACCGCACAGCGGCTTGACGTAGTCGAGCAGCAGCAGCGCCGTGTCCTTCGGGTCGATCTTCACCGGCTTGAGCGCCGGCGCGTCAGGCGCCTTGATGTCCTTCCACTCCTCGATGATGGTCTGCGCCGACGCCGCGTTCGCGAGCGCCAGGCCAAGGACCAAGGCGAGCGCCAGCGCGGCGCGCGGGCGGACGGTAGTTGCGGTCATTCGATCTCCAAGGGTTGCAGGTTGGGGCAGCGGGCAACGTGCGGCTCACTGCGCGGGCGACACGGTAGCGACGGCGGCCGCTCGGCGCCACGCGGGACAATACCGAGGCGTGCCGCTCAGCCGCGTGTCAGCGGCTTGAAGCGCAGCCGGTGCGGCGCCGCGCCCTCCTCGCCGAGACGCTTCTTCTTGTCGGCTTCGTATTCCTGGTAGTTGCCGTTGAAGAAGGTCCACTGTGAGTCGCCCTCGGCCGCGAGGATGTGCGTGGCGATGCGGTCGAGGAACCAGCGGTCGTGCGAGATGACCAGCACGGAACCGGCGAATTCGAGCAGCGCTTCTTCGAGCGCGCGCAGTGTCTCGACGTCGAGGTCGTTGGATGGCTCGTCGAGCAGCAGCACGTTGCCGCCCTTGAGCAGCGTGGCCGCCAGATGCAGCCGGCCGCGTTCGCCGCCGGAGAGGTTGCCGACGATCTTCTGCTGGTCACCGCCCTTGAAGTTGAAGCGGCCGAGGTAGGCGCGCGACGGCATCTCGAACCGGCCGACCTGGAGGATGTCGAGCCCGCCGGAGATGGCTTCCCAGACCGACTTGTCGTTCGGCAGCGACTCGCGCGTCTGTTCGACCGCCGCGATCTGCACGCTCGGACCCATGACGATCTCGCCGGAGTCCGGCTTTTCCTGCCCGGTGATCATGTGGAACAGCGTCGACTTGCCGGCGCCGTTGGGGCCGATGACGCCGACGATCGCGCCCGGCGGAATCGCGAAGCTGAGGTTGTCGATCAGCAGCCGGTCGCCATAACCCTTGCTGACGTTCTTGAATTCGATCACCTGGTTGCCGAGCCGCTCGGCCACCGGGATGAAGATCTCCTGTGTTTCGTTGCGGGTCTGGTATTCGTAGGATGAAAGCTCATCGAAGCGCTTCAGTCGCGCCTTGCTCTTGGCCTGGCGGCCCTTGGCGTTCTGGCGCACCCACTCCAGCTCGTTCTTCATCGTCTTGATGCGCGCTGCTTCGGACTTGGCTTCGCGCTCGAGCCGCTCTTCCTTCTGCTCCAGCCATGAGCTGTAGTTGCCCTTCCACGGGATGCCCATGCCGCGGTCGAGTTCGAGGATCCACTCGGCCGCGTTGTCGAGGAAGTAGCGGTCGTGCGTGACCGCCACGACAGTGCCGGGGAAGCGCGACAGGAACTGCTCGAGCCAGTCGACGCTTTCGGCATCAAGATGGTTGGTCGGCTCGTCGAGCAGCAGCATGTCGGGCTTGGACAGCAGGAGCTTGCACAACGCCACGCGGCGCTTCTCGCCGCCCGAGAGCTTGCCGATCACGGCTTCCCACGGCGGAAGGCGCAGCGCGTCAGCGGCGATCTCCATCTGGTGCTCGACATCGGCGCCCGAGGTGGCGATGATCGCCTCGTACTTCGCCTGGTCGGCCGACAGCTTGTCGAAGTCGGCGTCGGGCTCGGCGTAGGCCGCGTAGATCTCCTCGAGCTTCTGCTTGGCCTGCATCACCTCGCCAAGGCCCGCCTCGACCTCGTCCTTGACCGTCTTGGCCGGATCGAGCTGCGGCTCCTGCGGCAGGAAGCCGATGGATAGCCCCGGCATCGGCACCGCCTCGCCCTCGATGTCCTTGTCGAGCCCGGCCATGATCCTGAGCAGCGTCGACTTGCCGGACCCATTGAGCCCGAGCACGCCGATCTTGGCACCGGGAAAGAAACTGAGCGAAATGTTCTTCAGGATCTCGCGCTTGGGCGGAACGATCTTGCCCACGCGGATCATCGTGTAAACGTACTGCGCCATTGGAGTTGCCTGCCGAGTGCTGCGAAAAGCGGAGCGCGATTATCGCAGCATGATCGCGAGCAAGGCGGTTGAGCACCTTACGAACCTACAATGCGCCGCCGCGTGCAGCGCAGTCTCGCCCCGACACATGACCGCCTTCCTGATTTCCATCGGCGTCGTAGCCCTCGCCGAAATCGGTGACAAGACGCAGTTGCTCGCGCTCGCACTGGCCGCCAAGTACCGCAAGCCCTGGCCGATCATCTTCGGCATCCTGGTTGCCACTCTTGCAAATCACTTCCTCGCCGGCGCGGTCGGCACCTGGCTCACGCGCACGATCGGCCCTGATGCGATGCGCTGGGCGCTCGGGCTGTCGTTCATCGCCATGGCGATCTGGATGCTGATTCCCGACAAGCTCGATGACGAGCCCGAGAAGACGTCGCGCTTCGGTGTGTTCGGTACGACGCTGATCGCATTTTTCATCGTCGAAATGGGCGACAAGACACAGATTGCGACCGTGGCACTGGCCGCACGCTACGACGCGCTGGTGGCCGTTGTCGCCGGAACGACGATCGGCATGATGATCGCCAACGTACCTGCCGTGCTGCTGGGTAACGTCGCCGCCGAGAAGCTCCCCAAGCGCGTGATGAACGGATTGGCCGCCGTCGTTTTCGCGCTGATCGGCATCGCGGTGCTGTGGGGCGTGGACATCGGCCTGTGAGCCTCAAGCCGCCTAAGTCCTTGACTTCGTGTACCATTCGGCCCTGATTGCGGTGCGTCGGTTCCGGTTCGCACCCGTCCATCGTGGTTGTCAACACGCTCCCTCGAAGTCTTTTTCCCTAGTTGCATCTGCCTGAACCGGTTCGGCGAGCAAAGTTCGCGCAGGCCGTGCTCAGGAGTTTCGTTTGAATTCATCGTTTGAAGCCCTCGGCTTGTCCGAGGCACTCGTACGCGCGGTCACCGACCTCGGGTACACCCAACCCACGCCGATCCAGGTACAGGCGATTCCGCCGGTCCTTGCAGGCAGCGACCTGATGGCGGGCGCGCAGACCGGCACCGGCAAGACCGCCGCGTTCGTGCTGCCGATCCTGCAGCGACTGGGCGCCACCGCGCCGACGGCATCGCGCGAGCACCGCGCACCGCGCGTTCTGATCCTCGCGCCGACGCGCGAACTCGCCGCGCAGGTCGAAGAGAGCGTGCGCGACTACGGCAAGCACGTGCACGCCAAGTGCGCCGTCATCTTTGGCGGCGTCTCGATCCGCCCGCAGTTCGATGCGCTCAAGCGCGGCGTCGACATCGTCGTGGCCACGCCCGGCCGCCTGCTTGACCACGTCGGCCAGAAGACGATCGACCTGTCGAAGATCGAAGTGCTGGTGCTGGACGAAGCCGACCGCATGCTCGACATGGGCTTCCTTCCCGACATGAAGCGGGTCTTTGCGCAATTGCCGAAGCAGCGGCAGACATTGCTGTTCTCGGCCACGTTCTCGGACGAGATCCGGACGCTGGCGGCCACGTTGATGCGCAATCCGGTGTCGGTCCAGGCCACGCCGCGCAACTCGACCGTCGAGGCCGTCGACCAGAAGGCGATCAGCGTCGAGCGCACGCGCAAGTCGGAGCTGCTCGCGCACCTGATCAAGGACAACCAGTGGTTCCAGGTGCTGGTGTTCACGCGCACCAAGCATGGCGCCAACCGCCTGGCCGAGTATCTCGGCAAGCACGGCGTCACGGCACTCGCGATCCACGGCAACAAGAGCCAGAACGCCCGCACGCGCGCGCTCGCTGATTTCAAGCGCGGCGATCTGCAGGCGCTGGTCGCCACCGACATCGCGGCGCGCGGACTCGACATCGAGCAGTTGCCGCACGTCGTCAACTTCGACCTGCCGAACGTTCCCGAAGACTACGTGCACCGCATCGGCCGCACGGGCCGGGCGGGCGCGACCGGGGAAGCGATCTCACTGGTAAGCCGCGAGGAAGAAGCGCTGCTGCGCGATATCGAGCGGCTGATCAAGCGGCCGATTCCGCGCATGACGGTTCCGAGCTACCAGCCCTCAGCGGGCGCGGCGCATGACCCCGACCACCGCCCCGCGCGCACGCCCCAGCCGTCACGTCGGCCTGCCGCGCCCAAGCGCCCGGCATCGCAGCCGCAGCGGGAAGCACGCGGACGCCAGCAGCCGGGCAGCGGTGGAAGGGTCAAGTCGCCGGCGCAACCGGGGCCAGCAGCGAAGTCGCGCCCGGGATCATCCGGGGACGCCCGTCGCACGGCCGCCGGCGGCGAACGAAATAGTGCTCCTGCGCAACCGCGATCGACACCCCGCCCCGCGGCGCCGCGCAGCGGACACCGCGGCAGTGAGGGTCGCGACGCGGGCGAGTCGCTGGTGCGGACTAACATACCGGGGTTCCTGCAGCCCACGTCGCGCCGCGGTCGCTAGGCTCAGGCGTACCACCACGCGAGGCGGGCATGTCCGAGACAACGACTTCGGTCCAGCACAACCCGGCGTCACAGCGCTTCGAGGCGATCGTGGACGGCATGCTGTGCCGGACCGACTACCGCATGCACGGTGACACGATGATGCTGGTGCATACCGAAGTGCCAAGCCAGCTGGAAGGGCGCGGCATCGCATCGGCGCTGGTCAAGGCGGCTTTCGACCACGCCGGCGCCAATGGCCTGGACGTCCTGCCGGTCTGCTCCTACGTTCGCAGCTGGGTACAGCGCCACCCCGAAGTCGAACCGTTGCTGGCGGGTGGCGCGCGCTGAAGTCCGGCGAGGGCTGCAGCGCCGTTAGCGCGGAGCGGTGATCGACCGCGCGTTGAGCCCGTCCGACACCGCAAACTCGAAGCGTCCGCCGGGTGGCAGGCCCGACACGTCGATCTGGGCCATGCCGCCAGTGCGCCTGAATGCGAGCACGGTGCGCGCTCCATTGGCCACGTGTGTGACGGACAGGCTGGGGGCCGCCGCGGCGTCCCACTGCACGGTCAGCTGGCCATCTCGTTCGCTCCAGTCGATCTGACGCATGCGTGCGACATCCGATCCGACGGCGCGCTGCGCCGTGGCGCGGCCGGAAGATCGCGCGGCGATCGCCGCGCTACCACGCAGAACCTCGATGCGCGCGACCGCAACGTCAGGGCGTGGCACGGCGACGGCGAACTGTCGCTCCGGCGGGACCGCATGATCGACGAGTTCAGCCTCGATCGCGTGTTCGATCGTGCTGCCGTCGCTCAGAAGGAGCCGTAGCGTGTAGTCACCGCCGCCCGTCGTCGGCACACCACGCAGCGCCTGCACCGGCGCGAGCGTCAGGCCATCGAGCCCGATGGTGCCGGCCACCAGCAGCAGGTCCTGATCGACTTCGTCGGCCGCGATCTGGGCCGCGATCAGGCCCGACTGCGACTCCATGTAGCGCTGCATCTCGCGGTAGTTGTAATCGGAGAACCACGTGCCGTTGCAGTAACCCATGATGTCGGTCTGGCTCACGGGCGAGACGATGTCGAGGGCCGCGGGCACCGCGTCCATCAGCGGCGTGCCGTTGAGCACGCCGCCGGCATAGGGGTAATTGGGATCGGGGCTCGCGACACCGCCGCAGGGCGCGTGCGAACGGCCGAAGTTGTGGCCGAGTTCGTGCGACATCGTGCGCGCCCATTGCGTGGCCGAGTCCCAGCCGATCGCAGAGCGGCCCGGCACGTAGCCTATGCCGGCAATGCCGCCGCCCGAGCGGCGCACGACGCCGAAGTAGAAGCGGTTGGCCGGCGCGTTTTCCATGGCACGCAGCTGGTTGAGCTCGACCAGTGCGCTCTGCCACTCCGTGGAAGTGTCCAGTCCATCCACGACACTGGTCAGGGTATAGGCCTGCCGCATCGTCACCGTGATGTTGGCGCGCGGGATCGGGAAGCGGCGGGTGATCTCGTCGAGCACGGCGGCCGTCGTCGGCGGAGTCGGCACGAAGCCGCCTGACACCAGAGGTACCAGCAGGATTTCGACGCGGGTGGCGCTGCCCAGCGGCGGGGTCGCGTCGACGACGACCGGCGCGCCGTAGGTCCTGAGGGGATCGGCCTCCACGCGGACCGAAAGTCCCGCGCGCACCCAGGCGGCAGGCAATTCCACGTTGAAGCTCTGCGCCTCGTCGTAGCGCAGGCTGTCCGGCACCGTACTGCCCGGGACGACCGGCAGGACCGACGGTCCGGCCAAGTCGAGCGTTCCAAGGATCGCCGCACCCGAGTAGCCGGTAAGGCGCACCAGCGGTGCCGGAACGTTCGACTGCGAGGAAACGACGAAGGCGCGCACCCAGGTTTCCTTGCCCGGCACGAGGCGCAACCGGGCATCCGTTGGTCCCTGCGACAACACCTGCGCGAATTCGACGCCGGCCACCGAGGCCACGCAGCCGCTGCCGACCACGACGCTTCCGCCCGCCACCGAAGGCTGCGACGCGGAATCGAGCGTGATCGTGGCGCACGCCGGACCCGCCGGCACGGTGAACACGATCTGCGTCGCAGTCTTCGCGGTGATCGTCGCGGTCAAATTGGCGACCCGCACGCCGGACACTTCCATGAGTCCGGTGCCGGTGACCGTCACGCTGTTGCCCGCGGCGGCCACGCGGTACACCGTGGCCGCATCCACACGGATCGCCGGGATCACCTGCAGGGCGGACGCCGCCGGGCTCTCGTCGCCGGCGCCCGCGCGTACCCGGAACACACCGCTTGCGGCGGCGTCGGGCACGACCGCCGTGACACGCGTCGTTCCCGTGCGCGAGGCGATGCTCGCAGTCGCGCCGTTGGCAAAGACGATGGCGGTTGCGCGGTCGAGATTGTTGCCGACGACCGTCAGCGTCTGGCCGGTGACGATGGTGGCCGGCGTATACGACGTGATGGCCAATGGGCCGACGACGGTGATCGGCTGCGGCACCACGCGTGCGGCGCCGGCGGTATCCACCAGAGTGAGCGTGCCCGAGACGGCCGTGCCCGGCACGTCGAGCACCAGCGACGTGGCGGTGCGCGTCGCGATGCTCAATGCGAGGTTCCCCAGACGCGCCTCGCGCACAAGGTCAAGGTTGGCGCCGGTGAGTGTCAGCTGGCCCGGCGCGACCACTGTCGTCGGCGCGACGCTGGTGACCGTCGGGACGAGCAGCACCGTCAGGTCGGCGGCTGACAGCACGACGCGCCCGGCTGCGCTCAGTTCGACGCGACTCGTTCTCGCCGCGGCCGGCACCGTCAGTTCGAGCGAGGTGTCCGACAGCACGCGGAACGTGGCCTCGACGCCGTTCACCTTGACCGATGTGACCGCGCTCAGCAACGTGCCGGTGACATTGACGATGCTGCCCGGCACCGCTGAGGTCGGCGCAAATCCGGAGATCGTGAACGGCGGCGTGCTGGGCGCAGGCGCAGGCGCATTGCTCGCCTGCGCCGTCGGGGTGGGCGCAGCACTGTCGCCGCCGCCGCATGCACCGAGCAGCGCACTGCCACACAGGACGGCAAGGATCGCCGCGCGCCGGACATAGCGATATTTGGCGGTGCGTCCCGCCGTTGGATTCAGGGCTTGCATGTCACCGGGGATAGGAGTTCCTGCGGAATGCTGCCTCGCGACCGCGCTGGCGCATATCCCGTCCCGGCTCATCCGGACACCGTACGCAGGTTTCGTGATTCCAGCCGAAAGGACGATCGGCCGGTCGGGTTTCAGCGCAGCAGCAGCCAGGCGGCCACGATGGCCCAGACCGCGAGAGTGCCAAGCAGGTTGCCCAGAGCGTTGTTCTGGCGGAAGAGCGTCCAGTTCCAGTAGGCGACCGGCTGCCCCGGCAGCGGCGGTCCCGGCATGAATCGGCGGACGCGAGCGCAATATTCCTCGTAACGCGCACCGAAGATCGGTCGCAGATGTGCCTCCTCGCGTTCGACCCGGGTATCCATGTAGAACCAGTAGCCGACCGTGTAGAGCGCGAGGATCCACCACTGGCCCAGAAGCATCAGGAAGCCGAGCAGGATGAAGTAGCGCCCGAGGTACATCGGGTTGCGCACCATGGCATACGGGCCGCGGATCGCCAGGTTAGAGTTCTTGTCGAGCGAGGCAAAGCTCCAGAGCTGGATGAACTCGCCGACCATGGAGACCACGAACCCGGCCACCAGCCAGTCCCGCCGCAGAAACGGAAACGCCACGACGATGGCGACAATGGCGAGCGGCACGCGCAGCCGGACATAAGTGCGCCGCACACCGGGATGATTGAAGAACGATCGGATCGAGGTCAGCATGGGATCAACGGGCCGCGTCGGTCGGGCGCGTCTTGCGAGCCCCAGCATACCCGCGCAGCACCCAGTAGCGGCGCCAGCGGGTCATGCGCTCGTTCAGTTCCAGGCGTTCAGGCCCCATGGACTCCGGGTCACGCTGCAGCCATTTCTTGTACACGCCCGTTAGATCGACACTTTCGAGGAACCGCCGCCACGCGTCCGGCATCCAGCGCGTCGACAGCGACGACTGGAAGTCGATCAGTGCGGGGGATCCATCCGGCTGCATCAGGACGTTGCCGGTGCCGCGCGTGTCGAGGTGCACGATGCCGCGCGCGTGTATGGCCCTCATCAGCGCCTCGAGCGCCATGAAGTACTGCGGCGTCTGGCGCACAGGGTCGACCTTGCCGAGCGTATCGCCTTCGATGTAGCCGAAAGCAATCGCATGCGCGTCAACCCGGAACGGATCGGGCGGAATGCCGGCAATGCCGTGCAGTCGCTGCAGGGTGGCCAGTTCGCGCCGCACGAACAATCGCCCGATGGTGTTGCGCACCCACCACGCGCGCGGGGCAAAGTCCTTCAACACCCATTCACGGCCAGCGACGCTGACGCGCATCACGCGCGCATTGGCCCAGCGCCCGTCCCGCAACAGGGTCTTGCTGGCCTGGCTGAGCGAAGTGCGATCGAAGCGCAATGGAGGCACGGTGCACGGCACGCGGCCCGATGACCGCAAAAGCGGGAAATTATCCCATTCGAGACACGACAACCCGGCCGACACCAGCGACCACACGCCGCTCCGGCAGGTCGAACGGTAGTCCAAAAGGCTGGTCCGGCGGGATGAGCCCGCCTAAGATCACGACCCATGAATCTGCTCATTCTCGGCGGCGGAGTGTTCCTGGGCCAGGCCTTGCTCAGCTCGGCACTGGAGAACGGCCATACCGTGACGGTGTTCAACCGGGGCCAGTCGCGCCAGTGGTGGCCGCCGGGCGTCAAGTGGATCGTCGGTGACCGCAAAGAAGACCTGCACCTTCTGATGAACGGGCAGTGGGACGCTGTTATCGACACCTGCGGGTATCGGCCGCAGGACGTCGAGCTCAGCTGCGCGGCGCTGTTCGACAGCTGCGAGCGCTACGTCTACATCTCGAGCGTCTCGGCCTACGCCTCCTTCGCCAGACCGCCGATCCGCGAAACCGATCGCCTGGCATCGATCGTCGGCCACGCGACCGACAAGGTCACCGGCGTCAACTACGGACCGCTGAAAGCCGAGTGCGAGCGCACCGTCGCGCGTGTGTTCGGCGCCCGCTCGATCCTGATCCGGCCCGGCCTGATCGTCGGCCCGAATGATCCGACCGGTCGCTTCTCCTACTGGCCGTGGCGGATTGCCGCGGGCGGTCGTGTGCTTGCGCCCGGCAACCCCGAACGACCGATCCAGTTCATCGACGCGCGCGACCTTGCGGCGTGGATCCTGCAGCTGGTGGCCGTGCGCGCCAGTGGCGCGTTCAATGCCATCGGTCCGAACGATGGCGCCACCTTCGGCGAATTGCTCGACACCTGCCGCTGGATCTGCGGCGAGGAGGTCGAGGTCGAGTGGGCCGATGACAAGTTCCTCGAGCGCGAGGGTGTGCAGCCCTGGACCGAGCTGCCGCTCTGGATTCCGTCGCACGACGCTTCGATGCGCGGCTTTCATCTGGTCGATACAAAGCGTGCCAAGGGAAGCCGGCTCAGCACGCGGCCGCTCGCGGTGACTCTGAACGACATCCTCGAAGCGGGAATCCCGGTGGCTTCCGACAAGCGCCGTGCCGGCAAGCTCACGCGCCAGCGCGAGCGTGACCTGCTGGCGGTGTGGCTCTCGTACCGCCAGGGCATGGCAGTCGCCTGATACCGCGCCCGGGTGGCACGTACTGCAGCCGCTCCGGCGAGTCGGATCTGCCGTTAGGCGATAATCGCGCAGTTCCGCTTTTCTCTCCGACATGGACATTGCCGCTTCCGATCCCCGGATCGATGCCTCGCTGCGTTTTCTGAGCCTGCTGGTGTCTGGCGCCATTGCCGTGGCGCTGCTGTGGTACCTCTTCGTGTTGATCGAGCCTTGGATCGATTTGGAGCGCTGGCAGGGCGCTACGCCGATCGTCGAGCTCGATCCGCTTTCGACCGTTGCTCCCTATCGGGACGGCGCGGACGAGGAAGTCGGCCCACCCGCCTCCGCCGCACTCCGTGACGGCCCGTTCACCAGCCCCCCCGTGCAGCTGATCGCGCCGGCCTTCACGGTGTTCCGCTGTGAACTCAGGGGTCGCGTCACCTACGCCGACCAGCCGTGCGACCGTGGCGGCATGCGTGTGCTGCGGCTGCCGCGCAGCTGACACCGTTCGTTACAACTTGAAACCACGGATGGTCGGCGCCTGATCGTCGCGCCACGTTGGATCTCCTGTCACACCCGGAGATCCAGCCATGAATAAGCGCCTGTTCGTTGCAGCACTCGCCATCGCGGTCCTCGCTCCGCTGGGTGCAGCCCACGCCAGCGGCGGAGTCGTCGTGAGCGTCAGCACGCCGCAGTTCGGATTCCGCATCGGCGCGCCGATCTACGGGCCGCCGGTGTATGCACCCGTTTACGCGCCGCCGCCGGTGGTCGTGGCCCCACCGGTGTTCATGCCGGCTCCGGTCTACGGCCCACCTGTGGTCATGGTTCCGCCGCCGCGCGTGATCCATCGGGCACCGATCGTTGTCGCACCGCGCCCGGTCATCTTTGTGCCCGCCTTCGCGCCCCGCCCGCGCGTGATCCACCACCGCGGAGGGCCGCGGCCCTATTACGGCGCGCCCGTTCAAGAGGCCGGCTACTGGGTTCCGCCAGGGCACTACAAGCACCACCGGGGCAGGCACGACCGGTAATCCGGGTCCGCCACGGTCCGGCTATGCTAGTCCCCGCATTCACAGGCAAGCGGGGGCCTCCATGCGTATAGAAGGACAGAGTTCGAACGTCGAGGATCGGCGTGGCATGTCGAGAGGCGGCCGCGGCATCGTCGGCGGCGGGATCGGGATGATCATCCTGGTCGTTGTCGGGATGTTCTTCGGCATCGACCCGCGTGTCATCCTGGGACTCGCAGGAACCGTCGAGACGGTGCAGCAGCAAATGGCACCTCAGAAAGTGGAAGGCGCGAAGGGGCCGCTCAGTGACGAGATGGGTCGCTTCGTGGCAGGCGTGCTGGCAGACACCGAGAAGACCTGGGGCACCCTCTTCCAGCAACTCGGGCGTCAGTATCAACACCCGACACTGGTGCTCTTCACTGGCGCCACGCCAACTGCGTGTGGAACCGGCCAGGCGGCAATGGGCCCGTTTTACTGCCCGCTGGACCAGAAGGTCTACATCGACCTCGACTTCTATCAACATCTGCGCGACCGCTTCAAGGCGCCGGGCGACTTCGCCCAAGCCTACGTGATCGCGCATGAGATCGGCCATCACGTGCAGAACCAGCTCGGGATCATGAAGAAGATGGACGCCTTCCGGCAGAGGATGACCGAGACTCAGTACAACGCACTGTCGGTCCGGCTCGAGTTGCAGGCGGACTGCTTTGCCGGCGTGTGGGCGCATCACGCACAGAACCGCAACCTGCTCGAGGCCGGCGACGTCGAAGAGGCCATGCGCGCGGCTTCGGCGATCGGCGACGACACGATCCAGCGGCGCACGCAGGGCCGCATCGTGCCCGACAGCTTCACGCATGGAAGCTCGGAGCAGCGCATGCGCTGGTTCATGACCGGCATGAAGAGCGGGCAGATTTCAGCCTGCAACACGTTCGAGGGCAACCAGATCTAACTGGCATGCAACCGCGGCCCTGCCGGATGCAGCGGGACTCCAGGTCGGCCGCGGTGGCGCGGCACTCTTGCTTACGTGTGCAACGGCAGCGGACCGGCCGCTCGAACGCATGAATCTGCGCGACCTGGCGGCGCTGGCGGCGCTGTCGATCGGCATCGCCGGCGCCGCGTCGGCCTGGCTCGATCAACCCGCCACGGTCCGTGTTGCACCGGGCCGGACCGACGCCGGCGCCTTCATCGTTCGCACGCTCGATGCCGCCGCGCCGATCATGACCGCCGACGGCAGCACCCTGCTGCCGGTCGCGGAATTCGAGGCCCGCGGACGGGCACTCAACGTGGAGCGCTTCAAACCCTACCAGTCGCTCGCCAACTGGGTGCCCGGACTGCGACCGTCGACCCACGACATCGGCCTCGGCTTCGGACCGATGAGCGATTCCGCGAACGTCGATCGATTCCGCTTTGCGCATGAAGGCGCCAGCAACGGCCTGCGCGCCTTGTTCGCTCGCCCGCGCGGCGCGATGACCCAACAGGAATTCGAACGGCTGGCTCCCTACATCACGAATGTGCACGTCATTCCGGCGACAGCGGCCGTCTACGACACGTTGCGCCGGGTGCGCATCGGCGAACTGCTGACGCTGCGCGGAAAGCTTGTGAACGTCCGCGACAGCGAGGGCCGCGTAGCATCGACGTCGCTGACCGTGGGTGACCGCGACTGCGAGATCCTGTGGCTGGAAGAACTCCAGCGGGCAAGTCTGTAGAGGAGCTCCGATGACTCTGTTCGAGTGGCTGGCGGCCGTATGCGTGGAACTCGACTGGAGCGTGATGCGTTCGCACGAAATGCTCGACGAGACACGCTGGTCGGATCTGTACGAGCAGGGCGTGAGTCCGGCCGCAGCCGCGCGCCGCGCCCGCGAGGAAGGCTGGCTCGGCGACTAGATAGTCGCGCACCATCGTCGCCAGCCGTGCGTCGTCGTCGATCATCAACCCGCGCTGCGTACGGTGACTTCAGAGCTGGAAAGAGGTGCCGCGGCCACCGGTGAATGCCGGTTCGGTGGAGGGGCCGCCGGAATTCTGGGGGCGGGGCCGCGGCGGGGGACGGTTCGGTTATCTCGGCGGCGGCATCCGGCGCTGCCGGCGCTCGACGAGCTTCGCGCGCTGTTCCGGCGTCAGCACTTCGGCACCTTCGATCATCGCGGTCAGCATGCGCCGTGATGTGCTGTCGCGCAGCTTCATCTGCTCGATGCGAAGAGACTCGAGCCGCGCACGGTCGATCTTTGGTGCCGCGAAGAGTTCAAGGGACTCGCGCCGCAGCTTCCGGTGCTGCTCGCGGTTGGAGTCCATATCGGTCGCGGCGCTGCGGGCGATCACCGCGATCCGTTCGCGCTGCTCGGCCGATACATCGATATCCGCCAGCATGAACGCCACCATCGCATCGATGCGCTTGGTCCGCGTTGCGGGATCCATCGGTCCCATGCCACCGTGCCATCCGCCGGGGCCGTGGGGCCCGAAGCCCATCGGACCGGCGTAGGCTTCACGCTGCATCGACGCGCTGCCGATGGCCGCCACGCCTACAGCCGCGAGTCCAGCCAGCGCGCGGCGCCGACCGGCGCGTGGCGCAATGGACAGGACCTGGGCACCTGCTTCACTCAAACGGCTTTCTTCCATGCTGTGCTCCCTGCGTGATCGCTCCTGGTACGGAACGAACGTTACCGAGGTTGCATTGCTGCCGTTCAGTCAGCTTGTAAAGAACTGTAAGCGCACCGGCGTCGCCGCCGCAGGCGGCCCTTACTTCAGCGTGGTGAGGTAATCGACCAGCGCCGGAAGTTCCGCAGCGTCGGCTGCGCGCGCCTTCACACGCATGACCGAAGGCGGCAGTCGACTCTGCGCCTCGCCGATACCCAGCGCCCAGGCCCGGATCGCCGCCGCATCGCGCCGACCACCGATTCCGTCGAGGGGACGCGTCCGGTTGCCGACGCCGCCAATCGCGTGGCAGGTTGCGCAGCCGAGTTCCTCGAACGCGCGCAGTCCCGCCGCGACGCGCGAGTCCACCACCGTTGTCGAGGCGGCCTCGGGCGCCGGCCCAATCGGCGCATTGCGCAGCCAGGCGAACAGGGCAGACAGCGCTACGACGGTTACCGCGGTGGCGGCCGCGAGCCAGCGAGCACGAACCTCACGGCGCATCGTTCATACCCAGTCGAAGATCTCGGAATGAACCCGCCCGGCGGGCACGCCCAAGCGCGCCAGCGCGACCTCTGCGACATGCGTCATCGGCGTCGGTCCGCAGATGAAGTATTCCAGCCGTGCACGCGACTCCGGCAGGTGCCGCGCGAAGAGTTCTTCGGCAATCAGCCCCCGTTCACCTGTCCAATCGACGGGCGGCTCCTGCAGGATGTGGATCAATCGCAGCGGCAGGATTTGCGCCAGGCGCCCGAGTTCCTCGCGGAAGGCCACGCGCTCCCACGCCCGGTTGCCATAGAACATCCAGAGCGGGCGGCGGTCGCTCCGGTCCTCCAGCGTACGCAGCATCGACAGCGCGGGTGCGATGCCTATGCCACCGACAATGAAGACATAGCCTGCTGCTTCCGGACGAAGATCGATTCCGAAGTTGCCGTAGGGTGCATCGACCCACGCGACCTCGCCTGGGCGAACAGAGGCGATCGTCGCAGTGAAATCGCCGAGCGCCTTGATCGACAACTCGATCCGGTCGCTGCGCTCTGCGCTGGACGCGATGGAAAACGGGTGCTCGCGCATGGCAAACGGCGAAGCGCGCAGCGTGAGCCAGGCGAACTGCCCGGGCGCAAACTGCAGGCCCTTGTGGTCGTCGGGCTCGAGCGTCAGCGTATGAACCTGCCCGCGCTCCGGCCGGACATTGACCACGCGCCACGGACGCCGCGCCAGCCGCGACGGACGGAGCAGCCGAACGTAGCCGATGACACCGAGCCAGAAGGCACCGTACATGGCCCACAGGCCCTGCTTCCAGCCACCTTCGAGGTAGTTCGCCGCGCCGAGCAGATGCCAGATTGCGAGCGCAAAGGCGACCGTCGAGAGCGCTGCATGCACGCGCCGCCACAGGTCGTACTCGAACCCCAGCACGCGGCGCGCCAGCGACGACACGACGAGCAGGACGAAGAGCCCCAATGCAACGCGGCCTGCCGTCATGTGAGCCTCGGCCTCGCGCGGGTCCACCGGGCCCAGTGCGAGCGGGCTGTGCGCACGCAGGAGTGCGTAGTGCGCCAACACGATTGCCAACGCCGCGACCGCCAGGTAGCGGTGGAAGTAGTAGACGATGTCGATACCGAATGGCGCCGTGGCACGCTTGAAGCGCGCGGTCAGCACGAACTGCACACCCAGCATCGCCATCCCGGCGTAGCCGAGCGCCATCGCGAAATCCCATACGAAGCCGCGACCCGGCAGCACCGCTCCCGGCAACAAAGCAAACAGCGGGGCGGTCACAGCCAGCAGGTAGATCCCCAGCCACAGGAGGGCGTCGCGCGCCGTCTGCGATGCGGCGTGCATGGGTTCCGGCCGGGAAGGATCTCTTCCGTTCATCGCGCTGCCTCAATCGTGTCCCGTCGGGACCGCTGCGACGCACGGCCCAGGGCGCAGGCGAGCGGCGGCTCGCGGTGCTCTCTGGCGAACCATGCGCCGGTACTGCACCGCAAATCGTGCCCTTGTTCGACCCATGTCATCGAAGGGCGGCCACCGCCCCCTATCCTCAGTTCTTGACCCTCGTGCCGTCCGATGCCGTCGACTCCGCAATCCCCATTACCGCCGCCTTTGGCGTGGCACGCACTGCCCGCCGAACAGGTCTGGACGCGTCTGGAGAGTAGCCGGCATGGCCTGACCGAAAACGACGCGGCCGCCCGCCTGCAGCACGACGGCCCCAATGTGCTGCCCGAATCAGCGCGCGTCAGTGCACTGGCAATGTTCGCACGCCAGTTTGCAGACTTCATGATCGGCGTCCTGATCGTGGCTGCGATCGTCGCTGCCGCCATCGGGGAGCCGGTCGAAGCCTCTGCCATCCTCGCGATCGTCGTGCTCAATGCGATCCTCGGCTTCATCCAGGAGTGGCGCGCCGAGCAGGCCATGGCGGCCCTGCGCGCCCTGTCCGCCCCGCGGGCGCACGCGATTCGCGCCGGCGCACGGCACGAAGTGGCCGCGGCGGAACTCGTGGCCGGTGACCTGGTCTGGCTCGAGCCCGGTACGCGCATCCCGGCTGACCTGCGCCTGGTCGAAGGCGCGGCATTGCGCGTCGAGGAAGCGACACTGACCGGCGAGTCCGTGCCGGCAGAGAAGGATCCTTTCGCTCGGCTCGCGGACGAAGCCACCCTTGGCGACCGGCGCACGATGGCGTACTCCGGCACGATGGTGACGGCGGGCCGCGGCACCGGTATCGTCGTTGCGACGGGCGCGCGCACGGAACTCGGCCGCATCGCGCGTCTGGTCGAGACCGCGGGCGAGCAGCGCACGCCGCTGCAGGATCGCCTCACCCGGTTCGGCCGCCGACTCGCGCTCATCGTGCTCGCAATCTGCGCGGTGATCTTTGCCAGCGGTGTCGCCCGCGGCGAGCCTGCCGCCCTGATGTTCCTGACTGCCATCAGCCTGGCCGTCGCGGCGATTCCCGAGGCCCTGCCCGCCGTCGTTTCAATCGCGCTCGCCTTCGGCGCGCGCCGGATGTCGCGCGAGCGGGCGCTCGTCCGCCGCCTTCCCTGCGTCGAGTCGCTCGGGTCGGTAACGGTGATCTGCAGCGACAAGACCGGCACGCTGACCGAAAACCGCCTGCATGTCGAACGCATCGAACTCGTCCGGGAGTCGGAGCGCGAGCACGCCCTGCGGGTCCTCGCACTCAACAGCGACGCTGCGCGCAGCATCGAGGGACGCTGGATCGGCGATCCGACGGAAACTGCCCTGGTCGAAGCCGCAGAGCAGGCCGGGCTCGACGTCGACGCCGTGCGCGCGGCGCGGCCCCGGCTGGCCGAACTGCCCTTTGACTCGGTCACGAAGCGCATGGCAACACTGCACGGCGCCGACGGCGGCACGGCCCTACTGACAGTCAAGGGCGCTCCGGAGGCGGTGCTGCCCCGTTGCATCAACATCGACCCGCAGGAGTGGCACGCACGCGCCGAAGCGCTGGCCGCTGAAGGCCAGCGCGTGCTTGCACTTGCTGCGCGGGCCGCGCGCGTCGACGAGTCGATCGAGGAATTCGATCGCGACCTCGAATTGCTCGCGCTGATCGGGCTCATCGACCCGGCGCGACCCGAGGCCGCGACTGCCGTCTCGGAATGTATGGCAGCCGGCATCGTTCCGGTGATGATCACCGGCGATCACCCGGCCACCGCGCTCGCGATCGCGCGTTCGCTCGGCATGGTCAAGTTGGGCGCGCAGGCGATGACAGGCCCGGAACTCGCCCGTATCGAAATCGGAGCGTTGCCGGAGCGGGTCCACCACGTGCAGGTCTACGCACGCGTCGATCCCGCCCAGAAGATCCGCATCGTCGAGGCGCTGCAGGCCCGCGGCGAGTGCGTGGCGATGACAGGCGACGGCGTCAACGACGCACCGGCGCTGCGACGCGCCGACATCGGCGTGTCGATGGGCCGCGGCGGAACAGACGTCGCGCGCGAGGCTTCCGACCTGGTGCTGCTGGATGACAACTTCGCAACGATCGTCGCCGCCGTGCGCGAGGGCCGTCGCATCTACGACAACATCCGCAAGTTCGTGCGCTTCGTCATGGCCGGCAACGCGGGCGAGATCTGGACCATCTTTCTCGCGCCGTTCCTCGGGCTGCCCATTCCGCTGACGCCGATACAGATCCTGTGGGTGAACTTCGTCACGGACGGCCTGCCAGGACTGGCGCTGGCAAGCGAGCCCGCCGAACCCCACGTGATGCGTCGTCCGCCACGGCTGCGCAACGAGTCGATCTTTGCGCACGGCGTCTGGCAGCACATCGTGTGGGCCGGCCTGCTGATCGGCGGCGTCAGCCTGTACGCATGTGACTGGGCGCTGGCGCACGGCGAGCACGCACAGACGATGACATTCACGGTGCTGACCTTTGCGCAGCTCACCCATGTGATGGCCATCCGCTCGGAGCGCGAAAGCCTGTTCGCCATCGGTGTCGCGAGCAACCGGCTGCTGCTGCTAGCCGTGGCCGTCAGCGTCGCGCTGCACTTGCTGCTGATCTACGCGCCGGCGCTGCAGGCGGTGTTCGGGACGGAGGCGCTGTCTGCGCCCGCTTTCGCCGTCGCCTGCGGGCTGGCGGCGCTGGTGTTCGTCGGCGTCGAGATCGAGAAGTGGGCGATCCGGCACGGCTGGCTGTATCGCGTCCGGGGCGGCGCCACGGCTTGATGCGCCACGCGCCGCAGCCGGGATCGATGGCGCACCTCCACGCGTATCATCGAAACGAGTGTCGACCTGAACTCAACGTCACTTTCACGTCATGAACGCACCAGTTTCCATCTCCCGCCGCTCCAACCTCGACGCCGCGCTGCTGGCGCGCATGGCGCCGCTGCCGATCTCCTCGTATTTCGACGCCAAGTGGTTCGAGCGCGAGATGCTTCTGCTGTTCAATCGCGGTCCGGGCTACGTTGGCAGCCGCATGATGGTGCCGGAGGTCGGTGACACGATGACGCTACCGTGGACCGATCACGGCAAGGTGCTGGTGCATGGGCCGAACGGAGTAAACCTGCTGTCGAACACCTGCCGCCATCGCCAGGGCATGCTGCTCGAGGGCCGCGGGCACCATCAGAACATCGTCTGCCCGTTGCACCGCTGGACCTACGACCTCGAGGGCAGGCTCCTTGGGGCGCCGGACTTCGACGTCACGCCCGAGTGCTCGCTGCCGCGCACTCCCCTGCAGGAGTGGCAGGGGCTGCTGTTCGCCGGGCCGCGCAACCCGGCGGCGGACCTGGCGGACTTTCCGCTCGCAGCCGACTACGACTACTCGAGCTTGGTGTTCGACAAGGTCACCGTCGACGAGTGTCCCTTCAACTGGAAGACGTTCCTCGAGATCTTCCTCGAGCTTTATCACGTCGAAGCCATGCACCCCGGGCTGCAGAAGTGGGTCGACGCCGGCAATTACGAGTGGGGCTTCGGCGACCGCTGGAGCTACCAGATCCTCGGCATCAAGGACGAACTGAAGTCACAGGTCTCGCCCAACTACCAGCGCTATCGCGACGCCATCCTCGCCTATTCGGGCGGCACGCTGCCCAAGTACGGCACCGTGTGGTCGATCCTGTATCCGAACGTGATGCTGGAGTGGTATCCGTATGGCCTCGTCGTGAGCACGCTGATCCCGCGTTCGCCCGATCACACGACCAACATCGTCGAGTTCTACTACCCCGAGGAAGTCCAGGCCTTCGAGCGCCAGATCGTCGAAGCGCACCAGGCAGCCTATGCGGAGTCTGCCGTCGAGGATGCCGACATCTGTGGCCGCCTGCACCGCGGGCGGCGCGCGCTATGGCTCGCGGGCGAGGACGACGAAGGTCCGTATCACACGCCGCACGAGGACGGCATGATCCACCTGCACGACTGGATCCGACGCGAGATGGGCCAGCGGCGTACGACCTGACTTGCTGCGCGGGACAGCGGCAGCAACGTCGTTGCGCATGTTTCGGATTGGCGGGGTCTGCACGACACCGTGCACGAACGGCGCGTGCCTGCTCTGAAATACGGCCCGGACACGCGCGCCACCGGCAACGAAACCGGTGGGAAGATTCTCGATAAGCCTTGGCCGACTAGGACGCGATCCAGGTCACGGCGCCGATCATGAGGAACCAGAAGAGCGCTCCCAGCAACGACGCGTTGAGCAAGCCACGTGTGGCATCGTGAACCGCGACCGGCGGTCCGTCCTGTGAGTCCTGGTACGGCGCGGAGGAATGTCTGGACATCGTCACCCTCGTCCCTTCGAGGAGGAAGCAATGACCGCAGACTGACGCACTGGCGCGGCCCGTGACCCGCTGAAAAGTCGCCTCATTCCGACCCAATTGCCGACTCCGACGTGCCTCACCGTGCGCGCCGATCCGGTCAGTGTTTGCCCACCTTCACGACAGTGCAACGCCGGCAAGGAAACGCTCGCCTGCCAGACGGTTCAGGCCACAGCCGTCCCGAACAGAGCGCCGATGCCCGCGGTAATCGCCATGGCCAGCGCACCCCAGAAAGCGACCCGCCACGCCCCCTTGGCGGCCGAAGCACCGCCCGTACGCGCGGCCACGGCTCCCAGCGCGGCGAGAAACGCCAGCGAGCTACCGGCGACGGCGTAGGACAGCGCATCGCGTGGCACGGCAAGGACGACGATCAGCGGCAGCAGTGCTCCGGCGGTGAAGCTTGCCGCCGAGGCCAGCGCCGCCTGTATCGGTCGCGCGCTCAGGGTCTCGGATATCCCGAGTTCATCCCGTGCGTGCGCGCCCAGCGCATCGTGGGCCATCAGTTGCGTCGCGACCTGATCCGCCAGTGCTGGCGTAAGGCCGCGCCTGACATAGATGCCGGCCAGCTCGCGCTGCTCGGCTTCGGCATCGGCCGCGAGCTCGCTGCGTTCGCGCGCCAGATCGGCGGCTTCCGTATCGGACTGCGACCGGACCGAGACGTACTCGCCAGCCGCCATCGACATGGCGCCCGCGACCAAGCCGGCGACGCCCGCGATCAGAATGTCACCGCGGGCGGCGTTGGCCGCCGCGACGCCCAGCACCAGGCTGGCGGTCGAGACGATCCCGTCGTTGGCTCCGAGCACCGACGCGCGCAGCCAGCCTATGCGATCGGTTCGATGGCGTTCTCGATGAGAGCGAGGCATGTGTGGCCTGCGAATGTTGGCGGAGTTGGGCCCTGCGGTACGCATCTTGGATCAACGCAACCCGCCCCGTACTACGATCCAATCAACGCGACGGCCTACGCGACTACTTGACGCGACCGCGAACCCGGCCGGGTGGTGCACAGCAGGTCGGTGCGATCAGTCCGCAGTACGCTTACGCTTTCGCACCCGGATGAGCCGTGCCGCCTGCAGATTCAGAAAAATGGAAAACACCACGAACGAACCAACTGCCCTGCCGCCCTTGCCTGACCGGCTATCGACCGACCCGCGGAGTCCCTACCACGTCGCGACGGTGCTCGAACATGACATCGGCATACGTTTCAATGACAAGGAACGCTCGGATGTCGAGGAGTACTGCATCAGCGAAGGCTGGGTGAAGGTCGCCGCCGGCAAGACGCTGGACCGCCGGGGCCAGCCGCTGCTGATCAAGCTGAAGGGCAAGGTCGAGGCGTTCTATCGTTGAACGCGCCGGCGCATCGAGCCAGGCGGCGACCGGCCCGGCATTCTTGAACGGCCGCGGAAACAGCGGCGCGTCGCCCCGGGCTTTGCGCGTCAGAACGCCGGGTTCGCCGTGATGCGGGCCTCGCGCGGGGCATTGAGCCAGGCAGCGAGCGCGGCATCCATGCTGCCTGCGTGCACCTCGAACCACTCGAGCACGGCCTCGGGCAGCCTTTCAGCCGGATCCCGCTCGCCGAGCGCATAGCGCCTGCGCACCTCGGCAACGACTTCGAGCACCGATTGGTGCTCGCGCGCGTGACATCCGCCGGGCGGAAACGCGCTCTCCGACATCAGCGATTCTTCATGGTGGAAGTGCCGTTCAAGATGCTCGTGGAGCGCCGCCAGCGCCGGACCGGCATCGTCCCCGCGCGCAATGACCTCGGCCAGACCGCCCAGGGCGGCCTCGCATTCCTCGTGCAAGGCGTCGATCGTCGGAACGCCGACGGCAAAGCGATGACGCGTTGCAGCCTCGCTCACGTCTTTTCGCCGCGCAGGAAGGCCGCCAGTTCCGCATCCTCGGACGAGGCGTGGATCGCAAACCAGTTCATCAGGTCGGCCGAGTAACGTCGCACGGACTCGACATCGCCCGCATCGAACCGGCGTCGCGCCTCGGAGACCGAATCCAGCAGGTGCTCGTGGGCGCGTTTGTGGCGCTCGTAGTGCGCGTAACTTTCCTGCAGCATGAACTGCTCTTCGGTATCGCAATGGCGCAGCAGGTGCTCGTGCAGCGCCAGCAGATGCGCACCGTAGTCCGCCTCGGCCGGGTCGTTCAGCGCCTCGAGGATCGACTCGAACTCGCGGTGCAGATCGTCAATCGGCTTGAAACCGACCAGGATCGGCTTGTGGGTGACGACGGCTGCGCTCATGACTCGCCCCTTGGCAACAGTAGACCTCCGGAGAAACTACGGGGTCGGCCGCCGCACCGCTTGACGCAGCGCAAGCGCCAGCCGCGAGCGCGGCGAGGGCACCAGTAAAAAGGCCCGGCACATGTCGATGTGTCGGGCCTCGCGGCGACGGATCGCCGTGGGTGGCGGACGTATCCGCCGGAAACCGTTCTACCTATACACCATGACCGGAATCGTCGAATGAGTCAAGACTTTTTGTGTTTCGCTGCCCAGCAGCACCGCACTCAGGCCCTTGCGCCCATGGGATGCCATGAAGATGACGTCGCAGCCCGTTGATTTTGCAGTGTCGATGATCGCCTCGTAGGGCGAGAATGACTTGACGGTCACGGTTTCGACCGGGATCCCGGCGCGAGCCGCGGCATCGGCAACCTTGCCGAGTCGCTCAGCCGCCGCCTTGAGCATGCGCTGTTCATAGTCGTCCAGAGTTTCCGGCCGGTATTCGGACAGATTCGAGTACGAATACGGCTCGATGACCGTGACGCCGACCACGCTGGCGCCCAGCGCCTTGGCGAATTCGAGTCCACCTTCGATGGCCATGCCGGACAGTTCCGTTCCGTCGGTCGGCAGCAGGATCTTCTTGAACATTTCAGCGACGACTCCTTGTTTCGAAGACTAGGCGCGGGTGCGCTCGACTCGTTGACTGGTGTCAAGCGCCCCGGCGGCCGCCGCCCGCCAGTTGCGTCAACGCGACCGCAGCTGCCACCAGACCCATCGTAGCGGTCACAGTAACGCTTGAACCGTAGCCCGAGCACGACAACCCGCCGACCAGTCCGGAATCCATCTCCACGCACTCGGGGCTCGGCCGCCGCACCGGTTCGTCCGAGTAGATCGCCGTTACCCCGAAGGCGGCACGCGGCTTGCCGTCATCGCGCGGAAAACCATGGTCGCGGCGCAGCCTCTGTCGCACTTTGGCGAGCAGGGGATCGCCGGCGATGGTCGCCAGATCACCGTGCCGGATGCGTGTCGGGTCAAGTCGCCCTCCCGCCGCGCCGCAGGTGACGACCGGCATGCCGGCCCGCCGGGCATGTGCGATCAGCTCGGCCTTTGCATTGACGTTGTCGATGCAGTCCAGCACCTGGTCGAAGCCCGTGAGCAACTGCTCGACGTTGTCGGCCGTCACGAAGTCGTCGACCGGGAAAACCTCGCACGCCGGATTGATGGCGGCAACACGTGCGGCCATGGCTGCCACCTTCGATTGACCATAGCTGTCACCCAGCGCTTGGATCTGCCGATTGGTGTTCGACTCCGCGATATGGTCGAGGTCGATCAGCGTGATGCGTCCGACCGCGGAGCGCGCAAGCGCTTCTGCAGCCCACGAACCGACGCCACCGATCCCGATGACGGCTACGTGAGCCTCGTGCAGGCGCGCGGCGCCCGCGGCGCCATACAGTCGCGCGACGCCACCGAAACGGCGCTCGAGATCGGCAGGGGCGATAACGTCGGACTCGGACACGGAGGGCGTTGACCTAGTTGCTCCGCACCGTCTGCATGATCTTCGCCATATCGAGCGTGCGCGCGCGCTGCTGGATCTGGGGCAGGTACTCAGCCTGAAGCGTCTTGCCCTGCGCGAGCATCTCGGAGAAGGTGCGCTGGATTAGCTCGGCCGACATCACGCGACCGCCTGCGTAGTAGCGGCGTGCGACCTGGCCGATCGCATAGGTGGTCGCAAACGAGAACATCGCGCCCGTCGCACCGCTCGCCAGCGAGCCAGCGAGTCCGCCGGCGACCTTTCCGAAGAGTCCCCCCAGGAGCTTGCGCCCCACCTGCTCGAGGTACTGGCCGGTCAATCCGACTCCGAGCGTGGCGAGCAAGTCTTTGATCTGGCTCTTGTCCGCCTCGTAACCGTGCGCGCGCCCGATTTTGTAGTCGAGCTTCATCTGCAGCGGAATGATGGCCATCGTCGCGATCGACTGCGGCAACAGTTCCAGCGCGCCGTTCAGGATGGACGCCTGCAGGATCGCTTTGTCCAGTTCCGCGGCCGCAGCCGGGACGGCGGCCACGACGGGACCGGCCTCGGGGCCGACGGCCGGCAGTGGCATCGTCGCAAGTTCGTCGGCATCGGCGGCCGCACCGACGATGGTCGGCTGGTCGAGACCCAGGCGCTGACCGAGATCCGCCAGAAAGCGCGTCTCGGACTCGTTGCGCAAGCCGTCGGCATCACACACGCCGACCGCGAGCTCATACGCCAGGCGACGCAGTTCCGGTGACTTCACCGCCTCAATGGCGGTCGCCAGTGACGTTCTCTTGAGCAGCACGTCCTGCACCAGCGCCGCCATGTTCAGCGACGAACCCAGCGCCTCGCCCACCCGCCGCAGCTCGGCCCGCTCCTGGTCTTCGTTGCGCCCGTCGGCGAAGGCGGCGAGCAACGCGATCGTCATGACCGCCTGCTGTTCTTGCGTATCGATCGGCTCCACCAAGTGCTCCTTTGCTCGCTTTTGTCGGGAAGCTTACGCGCACGGAATGGGCGGGCGCTGCTTCAACAGACTACTTGGCGGCAAGGACCGCCAATTCAATGCGAGCAAACCCTGTCTCGCCATGCTGCGGCGACGGGACTCTTGCCTGCCATCAGGTCGCGTCCGGTGCGCTGCCTTAGACTGAAGCCGTAGGCGATCCGCCTTGGCTTGTAGGAGAAGGCAATGAAGATTCTGCTTCCGGTCGATGGCAGCGAGTACAGCCGTGCCGCCGTCGAGTTCGTCGCGTCGCGAACGACGCTGATCGGGACCGAGCCACAGGTCGATGTCATCAACGTGCAGTTGCCCGTGCCCCCGCGCGCAGCCCGCGTGGTGGGCAAGGCCGCGCTGAGCGAGTACTACGTCGACGAATCCGACAAGGCCCTGAAGCCGGCGCTCAAGCGCCTTGCCAAGGCCGGCATGCCGGTCACCGCGCGCTATCTGGTGGGCCATCCCGGCGAGGAGATCAGCGCCGCCGCAGTCCGCGACGAGGTCGATCTGATCGTCATGGGCTCGCACGGCCGCTCGGCGCTGCAGGGGCTGCTCTTCGGCTCGGTGACCAATAACGTGCTGGCACGGACCAAGGTGCCGATGCTGGTGCTGCGCCACCGCGAAACGCCGACGGTCGATTCGCTGAAGGTCGGCATCGCCGTTGACGGCAGCAAGTTCGGCCGTGAAGCCGTGAAGTACGTGCTGCGCCACCTGGCGCTCTTCGGCGCAACACCGCAGATCACGCTGCTGCACGTCGTCAGCGACTTTGCAGGCGCGGTCATGCCCGACATGGGCGGCATTGCGCTGCCGGCGTTCTCGCCCGACGAGGTCCGCGCGATGCAGAAGAAGGCCTTCGAGGCCGCTGTTACTCCCGCCCGCAAGCTGCTCGCCAAGGGCAGCATCACGCCGGCGGAGGTCTGCCTCGTCGGCAACGCCGGCGACGAACTGTCGGTGTACGCCAAGAAGAAGAAGCTTGATGTGTTGGTCATGGGCTCCCACGGCTACGGGGCCTTCAAGACCGCGGTCCTTGGCTCGGTTGCTACGCGCGTGATGGCGCACGCGACCGTGCCGCTGTTGCTGGTCCGGCACGCGTGACACGCGCAGGGCCGCTGATCGGCGCCGCCATGGCGCGGCTGCTGAGGTGGGTTGGCACGTGGCTGGCGCTGGCCGCGCTCGCCGCGGGTTCGGCCCTGGCCGAGACGCCGCGCCCGATCAGGATCCTCGTGGGATTTCCGCCCGGGGGCGGGACGGATGCGATTGCACGACTGCTCTCCGAGCGCCTGAAGGACGAACTGGGGGTTCCGGTGATCGTGGAGAATCGCCCCGGCGCGGGAGGACAGCTCGCCGCGCAGGCACTGAGGGTCGCCGCACCCGACGGGACCACGTACTTCATTTCGCACGACCATACGATTTCGATCCTGCCCCTGGTGGCGAAGAACCCGGGCTTCGACCCGGCGCGCGACTTCGTCCCAGTGGCTGGCTTCGCGACCTTCGTCAACGCACTGGCTCTGTCCGGCGGTACGCCGGCGAAGAGCTTCAACGACTATGTCGCCGGGGTTAAGGCACAGGGCGGGAGGTCGGCGATCGGCGTGCCAGCACCGGCATCGGTGCCCGAGTTCCTGGTCAAGGTCATTGGCGAAATGCACAAACTCGATCTGGTGGCGGTCCCCTACCGTGGCAGCGCGCCCATGATCGGCGACATGCTGAGCAACCAGATCCCCGCCGGCATCGGTTCGGTGCCCGAGTTCATCGAGAACCACAAAGCCGGCAAGCTGCGCGTCGTCGCCGTTCTCGGCCCCGTCAGGCAGGCGGCGATGCCGGAGGTGCCGACCTTTGCGGAGCTCGGCCTCGCCGGATTCGAGGATGTGCCGTACTACGCCTTCTTTGCACCCATCGGCACGCCGCAGGTCGAGATCGACCGCTTCTCGGCGGCGTTGGCGAAAGTCATCGCAGCGCCCGCGACGAAGGAGAAGCTGACCGCCTGGGGCCTGACCGTCGGGCTGATGCCGCAGGCGCAACTCGCGGCACGCGAGCGAGCCTACTCACAGGCCTGGGCGCGGATCATCCGTGCCAGCGGCTTTCAGCCGCAGTAGCGAAGCACACCCTAGACATTCTTTCCGCCGCGGAGCGCGACGCGAAGGTTGCCCGCCGGTGCAGTAACCAAGGCTCGCGGGCAACCCTTGCCGCGGAGTAGTTCAGGCCGCCTGCAGCAGGGGCGCTTTGGCTGCGGTCGTATCCGAGGTCGTGCTCTGGCGGATCAGATGGTCAAACGCCGACAGCGCCGCCTTCGCCCCTTCGCCTGCAGCAATGATGATCTGCTTGAACGGTGTCGTCGTCGCGTCACCGGCGGCAAATACGCCCGGCACGCTGGTCGCACCCTTGGCGTCGACGACGATCTCGCCGTACTTCGACAGTTCCACGGTGCCCCGCAGCCACTCGGTATTCGGTACGAGGCCGATCTGCACGAACACGCCGGCCAGTTCGATTGCGCGCTCGGCGCCGGTCGCGCGATCGCGGTAGCGCAGCCCGGTGACCTTGTGGCCGTCACCGGTGATCTCGGTGGTCTGGGCGTTCATGTGGACGACCACGTTCGGCAGGCTCTTCAATTTGCTCACCAGCACGGCGTCCGCCTTCAACTGGTCGGCAAACTCGATCAGCGTCACGTGCTCGACGACTCCAGCGAGGTCGATCGCCGCCTCGACGCCCGAGTTGCCGCCGCCGATCACCGCGACCTTCTTGCCCTTGTAAAGCGGCCCGTCGCAGTGCGGGCAGTAGGCCACGCCCTTGTTCCGGTATTCCTGCTCGCCCGGCACGTTGACATTGCGCCAGCGTGCACCGGTCGACAGGATCACCGTCCTGCCTTTCAACTGCGCGCCACTGGCGAGCGTGACCGTGGTCACGCCGCCCGGCGTGGCCGCCCGTTCGAGCGCCTCGACCCGCTGGCCGCCGATGATGTCGACGTCGTACTGCCGCGCGTGTGCCTCCAGCGCCGCGGCGAACTTCGGTCCCTCGGTCTCCAGCACCGAGATGAAGTTCTCGATGCCCAGCGTGTCCAACGTCTGGCCGCCGATGCGCTCGGCGACGATTCCGGTGCGGATGCCCTTGCGCGCCGCGTAGACAGCGGCGGCGGCGCCGGCAGGACCACCGCCGACGATCAGCACGTCAAACACGTCCTTTTCGGCCAGCTTCTTCGCGTCGCGCGCGGGCGCGCCGGTGTCGATCTTCGCGAGGATCTCGCCGATCTCCATACGGCCTGAGCCGAACGGCTGGCCGTTCAGGAAGATCATCGGCACCGCCATGATCTGGCGCGCCTCGACCTCGTCCTTGAAAAGCCCCCCGTCGATCGCGACGTGACGGATGCGAGGGTTGAGCACCGCCATCAGGTTCAGAGCCTGCACGACGTCGGGGCAGTTATGGCAGGTCAGCGACATGTAGGTCTCGAAGGCGAACTCGCCTTCCAGTGATCGGATCTGCTCGATCACGTCGGGCTCGAGCTTCGGCGGATGGCCTCCCGCCTGCAGCAGCGCAAGCACGAGCGAAGTGAACTCGTGGCCCATCGGGATCGCCGCGAAGCGAACGCCCATGTCGTGACCCGCGCGGCTGATCGAGAACGAGGGCCGACGCGTGTCCTGGCCGTCATGGCGCACGCGGATCAGCGGGCTCAGCGCCGCGATCTCGTCGAGCAGTTCGCGCATCTCGCGCGAAGCTTCGCGATCATCGAGCGTCGCAACGACGTCAACCGACTCGGTGAGTCGCTGCAGGTAGGCGGCGAGCTGGGTCTTCAGGGTGTCGTCCAACATGGCGAACTCCGGGGTGAGGCAAAACGACGCCCCCGCCGGCGGACAGCCGGCGGAGGGTGGTGCTGACGTGCGGTCAGATCTTGCCGACGAGGTCCAGCGACGGGGTAAGCGTCTTGGCGCCTTCCTGCCACTTGGCCGGGCAAACCTGGCCCGGGTTGCTGGCGACGTACTGTGCGGCCTGCAGCTTGCGCAGCGTTTCCTTGACGTCACGCGCGATTGCGTTGTCGTGGATCTCGGCGGTCTTGACGACACCCTCGGGATTGACGACGAAGGTGCCGCGCAGCGCCAGGCCCTCTTCCTCGATGTGCACGCCGAACATGCGCGTCAGCGTGTGGGTCGGGTCGCCGACCAGCGGGAACTTTGCCTTAACGACGGCCGGGCTGGTCTCGTGCCACACCTTGTGCGCGAAGTGCGTGTCGGTCGTGACGATGTAGACCTCGGCGCCGAGCGTCTTGAACATGTGATAGTTGTCGGCGGCGTCCTCGACTTCGGTCGGGCAGTTGAAGGTGAAGGCCGCGGGCATGAACACCAGCACCGACCACTTGCCCTTGAGGGACTGCTCGGTCACTTCGATGAACTTGCCGTTGTGGAAGGCCTGGGCCTTGAAGGGCTGGACCTGGGTGTTGATGATCGACATTGCGTGTCCTCTTTCAGGAGTGATGGGAAATCGGCTGGACGGCTTGCGTTCTCAGGTCCGTAGTTTGGGACTATTGATCAATGGTTGAAAATTGAATTTATCGATGGGCACGATAGCCGGAACCCTGCCCCGGGCTTCGTCGGGGCATCGTCTGCAAGAATGAAGGGGTGAGCACTGCCCCTGCCTTCGACTCGAGCCGCTGGCTCGCCTGGTTCTTCGTGACGGTCTGGGGCTCCGGCTATCTGGCCACAAAAGTCGGGCTGCAGTACGCGCCGCCCTTCACCTTCCTCGCGCTGCGATTCGCCTTCGGCATGGCGCTTGTCGTGCCGCTGGCCCTGCTGGCGCGCCCCATCTGGCCGCGCGGTTCGGCGCTCTGGCATGTGGTCGTCGCCGGCCTGCTGATGCATGCCGTCAATCTGGGTGGCAGTCACTACGCCCAGTACCTCGGCATGTCGGCCGGCATCGCGGCGCTGATCCTCGCCGTGCAGCCGCTGGTGACGGCGATCGTGGCGGCGCCGCTGCTCGGCGAACGGCTGCGTTCGCCGCAATGGCTGGGCGTGGCGCTGGGCCTGCTTGGCGTCGCCCTCGTCGTCTGGCACAAGATCGACCTGCGCGCACTGAGCGCACCGGCGCTCGCCGCGGTGTTGATCGCGCTCGCGGCGATCACGGCCGGCACGCTCTACCAGCGCATCTTCTGCCCGGCGGTCGACCTGCGTGCAGCCAGCGTCGTCCAGTTTGGAGCGAGCTTCCTCGTGCTGCTCCCGCTCGCGGTGGCCGTCGAGGGCTTTCCCGTAACCTGGGCCTGGCAGCTCGGCGCGAGCATCCTCTTCCTCGTGGTCATGGCGTCGATCCTCGCAGTGAACGCGTTGCACACGCTGATGCGGCGAGGGCAGGCCACGCGCGTGACCAGCCTGCTCTACCTGACGCCCATCATCGCCGTCGTGCTCGAATGGATCATGTTCGACGTGCGGCCGACGCTGTTGACGACGTTCGGCATCGCCGTGACCTGCGCCGGCGTGGCGCTGGTCGCCTGGCGGCCAACCCCGCCGGCCACGTCCGCACAGAGACCGGCATGACGCTCTCGCTCGCGCGCATCATTGGCTTCGTCGTATTGACGCACACGGCCTTCGGAGCAGCACGCGTCACCTCATCGCTCTACGCGCTGTCAAACAAGGCCTCGACCTTCACCGTGGGCGTCCTGATGGCACTCTTCGCGCTGGTGCCGGCGCTGCTCGCCGTGCGCGCCGGCCGCTGGCTCGACCAGGTGGGTCCGTTCCGTCCACTCCTGCTGGGAACCGGCCTGATGACCGCTGGGGCGCTGCTGCCGGCCGCATTTCCGTACGGGACCGCCGACGTTGCGCCACTGCTGGTGGCAAGCGCGCTGCTGGGCACCGGCTTCATGTATGTGCAGCTGACGGTGCAGAACCTGGTCGGCGACCTGGCCGACCCGGCGCGACGGCCGGCAGCGTTTTCGATGCTGGCACTCGGCTTCTCGACGTCCGGGCTGATTGCTCCGGTGGCGAGCGGTTTCCTCATCGATTCGGTCGGGCACCGAGTGACTTTCGCGCTCGTGTTCACGCTGCTCGCCGCCACCGTCATCCTGCTGCTGAGCCAGCGGCGCCGCCTGCCCGCCCATCGGCCGCATGCTCCCGAGAGCGAGGCACGGGACGCCTTCGAACTGCTGCGTCATCCGGAAGTGCGCGCGGTGCTGATCGTCAGTGGCCTGATCTCGATGGCCTGGGACCTGCAGTCGTTCCTGGTCCCCGTCTACGGCAACAGCATCGGGCTTTCCGCCTCGCAGATCGGCCTGGTGCTGGGCAGCTTCGCCGCGGCGACCTTTGCGATCCGCCTGGCGATGCCGGCACTGGCGCGCCGCTACCATGAGTGGCAGGTGCTCGTGTTTACGCTCCTGGCCTCGGCGCTGGCGTTCGGACTCATGCCGTTCTTCCACTCCATGGGGCCATTGATGGCGGTGGCGTTCCTGCTCGGGCTGGGACTCGGCTCAGCGCAGCCGAACGTGATGTCCCTGCTTCACGATCGCACGCCGACCGGTCGCGTCGGCGAGGCCCTCGGACTGCGCACCACGATCATGAACAGCAGCCACGTCGTGCTTCCGCTGGTCATTGGCGCCTTCGGCTCTCTCGTCGGCGCCGGCGCCGGGTTCTGGCTGATGGCGGTCGCGCTGATTGGTGGCGGCTGGAACGCCAGTCGACGCTTCACGCTCGAACGGCCGCGACGGCCCCCAGACCAATGACGGGTGACCACGGATCGCCGCCTCGGCTCAGCTACGAGGAGCTGGCAAGTTCGCTCGAGAGCTTCCTCGCCGGCTGGGATGGCATGCGCCCGCTCTGGGTCTTCGGGTATGGATCGCTGATCTGGCGCCCGGACCTGTCCTTCGACGAGCGACGGCCGGCACGCGTGCACGGTTACCACCGGCGTCTGTGCCTGTGGAGCCGCATCAACCGTGGCACGCCGCAGTGCCCGGGACTGGTCGCCGGGCTCGACCGCGGCGGCTCGTGCGCGGGCGTGGTCTACCGAGTGCCGGCGGACGCCGTCCGCGGCCAGTTCATGCAGCTCTGGCAGCGCGAGATGATGACCAACTCGTATCACCCGCGCCACCTCGACTGCCGCCTGGAAGACGGCTCCATGGTTTCGGCAGTGGCGTTCGTGGTCCGGCGCGACGCGCCGAACTACGCCGGCCGCCTGGACGAGCAGCAGATCCTCGACGTCTTCCGCCGCGGCAGCTGCGGGCGCTACGGAACCAGCCTCGAGTACCTCGTCAACACGGTGTGCGCTCTGCGCGCGCACGGCATCGTCGATCCGCACCTGGAGCGGCTCGCGCGCCACGCCGGCGTCGACAGTGCGGTCTGGCGCTCGGTACCGGCCGCCTAGAATCAGGGCCATGGACGAAATCGCCCGCCTGCGCACCGACTACATGAAGGGCGCGCTCGACGAAGAGCACGCCGACCCTGACCCGATCCGCCAGTTCGCGCGCTGGTGGGACGAGGCCACCCGCTCGCAGCTCTCCGAGGCCAACGCGATGATCCTGGCGACGGCCGACCGCGAAGGCCGACCTTCCGCCCGCGCCGTACTGCTCAAGGGTTATGACGCCAGCGGTTTTGTGTTCTTCACCAACTACGCCAGCCGCAAGGGCCGCGAACTCGCCGACAACCCCCGGGCAGCTCTGCTCTTCTTCTGGTCCGAACTCGAACGCCAGGTGCGCATCGAGGGCACCGTCGAGCAGCTGACGCCCGCCGAGTCCGACGAGTACTACCGTAGCCGCCCACTGGCGAGCCGCATCGGGGCCTGGGCTTCGCCGCAGAGTGAACCGATTCCGAGCAAGTCGTGGCTGCTGGCACGCGCCGCCGAAATGGGACTCAGGCATGGCCTGAATCCCGCGCGACCGCCGCACTGGGGCGGTTACCGGGTCCGGCCGGAGCAGCTGGAGTTCTGGCAAGGTCGACCCTCACGCCTGCACGACCGCCTGCAGTACACGCATGCGGGCGGGAACTGGACCCGGGCCCGGCTCGCACCGTAGCTGCCCGCACCCAGGGTCGCGGATTGCACCGTTTTGCCCGTTTGACCCGGTCGATACCGTCGGGGAGCCCAGCGGCTATCATCGGGCCTTCGAGGGATCGGGGGGTTGGATGAGCGAGCAGCCGATATCGGTCATCATCGTCGAGGACGAACCGGAGTTCCGCCGCCGCTTCGTGCAGATCGTCGAGAACGAACCGAGCATGAAACTGGTTGGCGTCGCTGCCAACAAGCGCGAGGCGCAGGTCATCGTCGACAAGGAAGTCTTCGACGTCATGCTGATCGACCTGGGCCTGCCGGATGGCAGCGGGATTGAACTGATCCGCCAGGTCAGCCAGAAGAAGCCCGATGTCGACATCATGGTCGTCACCGTGTTCGGCGACGAGCAGCACGTCGTCTCGTCGATCGAGGCCGGCGCCACGGGCTACATCCTGAAGGACTCGGCCCCCGCCGATGTCATCTCCTGCATCCGCCTGCTGCGGGCCGGTGGTTCTCCGGTCAGCCCGGTCGTGGCGCGCAGCGTGCTGCGCGCGATTCGCAATCGCATGGGTGGCACGGCGCCGGCGCGGACAGCGGGCGCCGAGCAGAACCCGCTTTCGGCGCGCGAGACCGAGATCCTGCAGTTGCTCGCCAAGGGCATGAGCTTCAATGAAATCGGCGAGATCCTCGGCATCTCGCCGCACACGGTCACCGCGCATATCAAGAAGATCTACCGCAAGCTGGCCGTGCACTCGCGCGGCGAAGCGGTTTACGAAGCCACCCAGATGGGGCTGCTGCGCAGTTGAGTCCCGCGTCACCCAGTGGCGTGCGCGGCCCGAGCGCCATGATTACGCAAGCTTCAAGTCTCGCGACCGTCGCTCGCGCGGCACGCGCTTTCTGCATCGCGTTGCTCGCCTCGCTCGCGCTCACCCTGCCTGCCAGCGCGGACGACACGCAATCGATCGGCAGCATCGACTTCATCTCCGGCCAGCGCGGAGCCATGCCCGGACCCGATGCGGCGTGGCAGGCGCATCCTCTGCCGCTGCGCTGGACCTCGTCCAGTGGCACGCGCCAGGGCCTGTGGCTGCGTTTCGGTTTCGAGGTCGCCAGTGCCCCCGCCGAAGGCTGGAGCCTGTTGCTCGATCGGTTGCCATCGGGCGGCGCAATCTTCCTCAACGGCAAGATGGTCGCCGACCTGCCGACCGAATCGGCCCAGCGCCACGTGCGGTGGCGCCGTCCGCACCTCGTCAACCTGCCCAGCGAATACCTGCGCGAGGGCCGCAACGAAGGCCTTATCTTCACGTCCTACAGCAATGGCGTCCACGGGCTGGGCTCCGTGCGCGTCGGCCCGACCGCGGAACTGCAGCCGCTCTACGGCAAGGAGTTCTTCGTCAGCCACACGCTGCGCTGGATCTCGCTGCTGCTGACCGTGCTGCTCGCGCTCGGCTTCGGCACGCTCTGGCTGCGCCGCCGCAGCGAAACGCTGTTCGGCCTGCTCGCGCTGATCGCAGCGTTCTGGGCGCTGCGATCGATCGATTCGTCGTTCGAGATGCTGTCGCCGGATGCGCGCGCCTGGAGCCGCGGCGCCTTCTACCTCGGGACAGCCGCCTTTACCGCGCTCGCCACGATCACGCTGTGGCGGCAGAGCGGCGTGCTGCGCGGAAGGGCCGAGTTCGGCATGGTGGTGCTGGCCGCGATGGGGCCGGCGCTGTACCTACTGTCCGGCGATTCGTTCGATCTGACTGTCGGGCCGCTGTGGCAGGCGATCATGCTGGGTGCGCTCTCGCTGGGCGTGCTTTCGCTCGGGCGCCGCGCACTGCGCGAGTCGACGCTGATGCTGAAGATCATCGTCGCAGCCATGCTACTCGCCATCGCGGCCGGCACGCACGACTTCCTCGTTGCGATCGGGATGCTGCCGTTCGCGAGTCCGGCGCTGCTGAACGTTGCGACTCCGATCCTGCTGATCGCGCTGGGCGCGGCTCTGATCGATCGCTTCGTCCTGTCGCTGGCCGACGTCGAGAAAACCAACACGGAACTCGAAACCCGCATCCACGAGCGCGAGCAGCTCCTGAAGCGCAATTTCGACCGCCTGCGCGAAAGCGAGCGCGTGAAGGCGAGCGCGCAGGAGCGGCAGCGCATCATGCAGGACATGCACGATGGCCTCGGCTCGCAGCTGCTGTCTTCGCTGATGCTTGTCGAACGCGGCGCGCTGTCCAACGAGCAGGTTGCTCAGATCCTGCGCGAATCGATCGACGACATGCGGCTGGCCATCGATGCGCTGGCCGCTGAGGACTCCGACCTGCTCGCCGCGCTGGGCAACATGCGCTTCCGCATGGAGCCGCGCCTGCGGGTGGCCGGCATCGAACTGCAATGGGACGCGCGCAACCTGCCCGAGGAAGTCGACATCGACCCGAACTCGGTGTTGCCGGTCCTGCGGATCGTGCAGGAAGCCCTGACCAATGCCATCAAGCACAGTCGTGCGCGTGTGGTCCGCGTCACGCTGAGCGTCGATCACGATGGCGATGCCCAGTGGCTCGCGATCCGCGTGACCGACAACGGACGCGGCCTCGCGGCCAATACCGGCGGCGCCGGGCGCGGCATGCTGAACATGAAGAACCGTGCCGCCCGCATCGCGGCCCTGCTCAAGGTCGAGTCGGTGCCGGGCGCGGGAACGATGATCCTGCTGCGCCTGCCGCTCGACACCACACCGGGCCCGACAACGCGCGCGATGCAGCTTTCGCTCGACACCGAAGCGGTGATCGAGCAGCTCCGCAAGGAGTAGCCCCCGGGGCCAGCAGCGGGCCTGCAATCCAGCGCAATTGGCGGGGACAGGTTTTAGACTCGACGGCATGCGGTCGCCTGCCGATCCTTCCGACTCGCTCTTCGACGACCCGGCCGGTCCCGGGTCCGCGCGCGTGCGTCCGGCGGACCACGACGAAGGTCTGGTCCGGCTGGGCCGCCAACTGCCTCCCAGCGTCTACCTGGGTACGTCCTCGTGGAGTTTTCCGGGCTGGCAAGGCATCGTCTACGGCGCGGCCTACGGCGAATCCCTCCTCGCACGCGAAGGCCTCGCCGCCTATGCCCAGCATCCTGTGCTGCGCCTGGCGGGCATCGATCGCAGCTTCTATCAGCCGCTGCCACGTTCGGAGTTCGTGCGCTACGCAAGCCAGGTTCCGTCCGGCTTCCGCTTCCTCGTCAAGGCCCCGGCGCTGGTTGCCGACGCCGTCGCGCGCAGCGAACGTGGCGCTCCAACGGAGCCGAACCCGCACTTTCTCGACGCCGTGGCCGCCACCGAGCAGTTCGTCATCCCGGCCATGGAAGGACTGGGCGAACGCGCCGGCCCGCTGCTTTTCCAGTTTGCTCCCTTACCGCGCCCGTTAACGATGGGCGAGGCCGGGCACGCGACGATCGAGCGGCTGGGTGCCTTTTTGTCCGCGTTGCCGCGCGCCGTCGGTGCGTTCACGCCGCTGTACGCAGTCGAACTGCGCAACCCGGAACTGCTGACGCGGCGCTTTGTCCGCATGCTGCATGAGTCCGGCGCGCGGCTCACGATCGGCGTGCACGCCAACATGCCGGCGGCCGCACGCCAAAGCGCGGCGCTGCGCGCGCTCGACGCGCTGCCTGAAGAAGGCGATGACTGGCGGCTGAAGGGACCTCTCGTCGTACGCTGGAACCTGCACTCCGGTCTGCGCTACGACGACGCGAAGAGCCGTTATGCCCCGTTCGATCGCCTGATCGATCCGGACATCGCAACCCGTGGCGCGCTCGCCCACCTCGTCCACGTGGCCTTGAAGAGCGGCCAGCCCAGTTTCATCATCGCGAACAACAAAGCCGAAGGCAGCGCTCCGCTGACACTGATCGAACTGGCCAAGGCCATTGTTGCCTAGCGCGACTCCGCGTCACGACGCATGGCGCCGCCCCGTGGCATCCACCGCGAGGTAGCGCACACCCTGCGCCTGCAGGAACCCGAGCCCCGACTCGACATCGTGCAGCATCGCGATCGTGGCGCAGGCACCGGCCGCCACCGCCAGCGGCGCCACGACCGACACCGATTGCCACGCCATGACCGGCCAGCCCGTGCGCGGATCCATGATGTGGCAGTAGCGGTGCCCATCGATGACGAAGTAGCGCTCGTAGTCGCCCGATGTCGCGAGCGCGCCGCTCGTAACGTCCAGGTGCGCGAGGATCTCACCCGCGGCGCCCCGTGGATGCTGGACCGCGATGCGCCACGGCGTGCCGTCCGGTGCGGGACCGATGACGCGCACGTCCCCGCCGAGGTTGACGAACCCGTGCCGCGCTCCGTGTTCCAAAAGGGCAGCGCCAGCACGATCGGCCGCATATTCCTTGCCGATGCCGCCGAAGTCGATCTCCATCCCCGCGCGCGGCAGCTTGATCGAGCGGCGATCCCAGCGCACCTCGTTCCAGCCGATCAGCGGCAGCAGCGCGTCGATGTCAGACCGGGACGGAACACGCCGCACCTTGAAGTCCCAGACCCGTCGCAGCACACCGCTGGTGAGATCGAAGCGGCCCTGGCTTTGTGCATGCAACGCGGCGCCGAAGTCGATCAGGTGTGCCGTCTCGTCGTCGACACTGACGGCCGTACATCCCGCTCCACGATTGATCGCCGTGGTGACACTATCGTCGCGGTAGCGCGAGTACTTGGCCTCGATCCGGCGCACCTCGGCGATCGCCGCCTCCGCCCACGCCGCAGCCGTGCTCGCATCGGGCGCGTGCAGCCGCACCTCGCAGCGCGAAGCCATCGCAGAAAACTCAAAACGAAAGGGGGCGGCCGTCACGCGCGGTTTATTCCACGCGCGATGCTACCGGCCAGGCTGGCGGTTTCGCACAAACCCTCCCTCTCGGAGGGAGGGCCGGGGTGGGAGCCGTGCAGTTGTTAATCGGCGAAGCGCTCGGCCGCTCCGGAGCGAAGCCGACAACTTAATCGGAACGAGTGCACGTGCAAGTCCCGGCCCAGCCGGGACTTGCGTACACGAGTGACGCCCGGTGTCGCGTACACGAGGACCGTCAGAATTTCCGCGTCACCCCGACCTGGTACATCTGCGCCTTGAAAGTCTCGAGCCCCGGGCTGCCTTCACCGCCCAGGCGCCAGTCGGCGCGCTGCTCCATGTACTCGGCCTTGCCGTCGATCAGCCAGCCCTGCGGCAGTGCCTTGGAGATCTTGAGTCCGGCCGTGATCCCGCCGAACGCCGAGAGGCGCTGGTCCGCCGTGTAGAACGCGTTCGGGTTCTGCAGATAACCGGGCGGGTACGGCGCACCAAGTACGGGGTCGTAGACCGGGTCGTAGTAGAAACTGGCTGCGCTTTGGGTCGTGTAGCGCAGGCCCGGTGTCAGCACCCAACCGTCCGGCAGGGTCTGTGCCCAGTCGATCGTGACGGTGTTGGCAGTGACGTCCCAGTCATCGTTGTAATAGCGGTACGACGTCCGCAACGTGGCATCGGCGGATTCAAAGAAGTGATTCCAGCGCACCAGCAGCGCCTTCTGGTCTCGGCTGGTCGGTCGGTTGTCGATGCCCCAGTAGGCCTTGTACGGATCGGTCAGGTAGCCGCTCTGGTGCGCGTAATAGAAATTGACCTGCGCGGTGTCGTTCGGCGACAGAACCTGCGACACGCCGATGATCGCGTCGTAGGTGCGCTTGTAGTAAGTCGTCGGCACGCCCACGGTCGGGAAGATTTCGTCGCCGGAGTAGCCGCCACCAATGGTGAACGTCGTGTTCTGGTCCGGCGTCGCGTGCCGGATGGTCAGACCGCCCGCCGTGGAGCGGTAGTCGTCCTCGATCGAGTAGGCCGCGCGTACCGCCACCGAGGTGCGATTCGCAAAGTACTTCGTGACTGTGATGTCCGCTGCCGTGCGCGCGTCCTCGATGCCCTTGCCGGAAGCGCCGGACAACGTCGTGTGGTAGTACGGCGAAGCGCCTGACATGCTGTCGTAGACCGCACCGATCTCGAACACCCAGTCATCGGTGATCGGGGTCAGCAGGTACAGCGCCGGCGACTTCACCGTCATGCGGTCGCCGGACTCCTGATAGTCCTTGTAGTAGAGGAACTTGAACTGCACCAGCGTGGCGTTCGGTGCCGTGACCTGGGCCTGTGCGATGCCCGGCAACAGGCCGGGCAGTGCGAGCGCCGCCGCCAGCACGGCGCCGCGCTGGGAGCCGTTCACGTTCGGGTCCTTCATGCCTAGTTGCAGCCGCATCCGCCGCCTCCGACACCGGCACCGCCCGAGGCGCCTTCCTTGCTGAAATACGTGTGATCGGCGAAGCGCGTCTCCAGCACGTCGGAGTCGAACGCCATTTCAGGCTTGGCAAGGTTGCCCTTCTGCCAAGGTTGCACCTTCATTGACTCGCAGCCGCACAGGAATGCGGCGGTGGCGAGGAGCAGCATCCAGCGCTTTGTCATCTTGACCTCATTTGCGGCCGGCGGCTGCCAGGGCAGCGGCCAGTTCACTCTCGAGTTTTTCACGGTCGCTTTCGCGGAATCCGACATGCATCGCGCGAACCACGCCATCGGCGCCGATTAGGAACGATGTCGGCATGCCCTTCGGCTGGTAGGCCTCGGCCACCTTGCCGGTGGAATCGAACGCGACCGTGAACTTCGCCGGTGTGCCGACCAGGAACTTGTCGGCGTCCTCGCGCTTCTTGTCGACGTTGATGCCGATGATCGTCAGTCCCTTGGGACCGTACTTGGCCTGCATGTCGTTCATCCAGGGAAACGACTGCTTGCAGGGCGCACACCACGACGCCCAGAAGTCGACCAGCACGACGCGACCCTTGAGGTCGGCCAGTCGAACCTTCGATGCGCCCGCGGCCGGCAGTTCAAAGGCAGGGGCGGGTTTGCCGACTTCCTGCGCCGATACGGCACCCACCAAGAACGCGGCACAGACCGCAGCAACAAGTTTTCCGTACCGCATGCACTCTCTCCCCAGTGACGACCCTGCGATGGTAACGGCACGGGTTCACGGCGACATCGCGGATTGCGGCTAATCCCCCGCCGAATTCCGCCGTTTCGCCGCGAAGGTCTGCCTGAACTTCGCCACCTTGGGAGCCACGACGACCATGCAGTAGCCCTGGTCCGGATTGTTGCGGAAGTACTCCTGGTGATGGTCCTCCGCACGCCAGTATGGCCCGGCGTCGACCAGCTCCGTCACGATGGGCCGACGGTAGTGCGGCTGCGCCTCGCGGATGACCTCCTGTGCCACGCTACGCTGTTCGGCTGAGTGGACAAAGATCGCCGACCGATACTGCGTGCCAATGTCGTTGCCTTGCCGGTCCAGGGTCGTCGGGTCGTGGATCACGAAGAAGATCTCGAGCACTTCGCGAAAGGAGATCTGTGCCGGATCGAACTCGATGCGCACGACTTCGGCATGTCCGGTCGTGCCGTCACAGACCTGGCGGTATGTCGGGCGCTCCACCGCACCGCCGGTGTAACCCGATTCGACGTCGATGACGCCCTCGACCTCCTCGAACACCGCTTCGAGGCACCAGAAGCAGCCTCCGCCGAGCGTGGCGAACTGACGCCCGGGTCGCGGCAAGTCGGCGAGTGGAGAGCGGATCGACATACTGGCTCCTGTGGACTGGGTGGTGGGGGGGGGTTGCCCTTGGTCGCGCTGACCCGGGCCGAGCTTACGGCCCCGATCGCGTCGCCGCAGCGACGCGCCTTCTCAGAATGCAAACAGGGTCGAGAACAGCATCAGCGCAGCACTGGCGAAGGTCAGCGTGGCCACGACGTACTCGGCGCACTCCGACGCCGGAACTCCCAGGAGATCGCGCGCTCCCGTGGCCCACCAGACGAGGCTCGCGCAGAAGCCAATCAGCACGATGACGATGCCGGGCAGCAGCACCAAGGCCAGTCCCGACACGTAGACGGGCACCGCACCGACCACCGCGACCGCCAGTGCCGTGCGCCAGCGTCGCGGCTGCGAATAGAAGCCAAGCAGCGAAGCTCCCACGGCACCCTGCACCAGCGGCGCCAGCGCAAGGGCCGCCCACAGCGTCCGGAACCGCGCACCGTCGGCATCGGGGCGAGCCGTGTACCCAAAGACGGCGCTCCACTCGCTGTCGAAGACGCGCACGCCGATGCCGGCCGCCAGCGCAACGCCAAAACCACCGACGACCGGGATCAACAGCAGCCAGCCGAGGGCTCCCGGACGCTGCAGGCGCCGTTGCACGGTCTGCCAAAGAGCATCGGGCTCGAGAAGACTCAATGGCAGCCGATCCGCGCTACAGGACCACGGGGTGATCAGGCAACTCGTTCGGATTGCGTTCGCCCGTGGCCAGCGGGTAGTGCCGTGCCAGCAGCGCCCCGACGGCCTCGACACCGGCCAGCGCACCCGCTTCGAACTCTCCGGAGCGGAAACGGTCGCGCATCATCGCCGCGATCGCGGTCCATTCCGTGGCAGTGACATGGCCGCCGATGCCACGGTCGACGACGATCTCGATCTTGTGATCGGCCAGTTCAACGTAGATCAGGACACCGTTGTTCTGTTCCGTGTCCCACACCCGTAGTTTCGAGAACATCATTTCAGCGCGCTCGCGCGCCGGCGCATCCCGCCGCAGGTAGCTCAGCGGCAGCGCTGCCTCGACAGCAAACCGGAGTTCGCCGCTGTGCGACTGCTCGCTGTCGGCGATCGCCTGCCGGATGCGGGTCAGGACGTCTTCCGGGAAGGCCCGGCGCACCGCGCCCGGCGTGGCCATCCAGTGACGAAGAATGCGAAGTATCTCCATGGTCGGCCTACCAGCTGCTGCCGCCGCCGCCGCCGGCAAAGTCCCCGCCGCCGCCGGAGCTCCAGCCACCGCCGCCGCCTCCGCCCCAGCCGCCGCCGCCGCTCCAGCCACCCGGAAGGATCACCGGTCCACCACGTCGCCCGCCGGTGACCCGCCCGCCGCCACCGCCACCCATGAAGGCGGAAAACACGAACACCGCGACCGCTGCAATCGCTCCCAGCACCAGCGACGTCAGCAGGATGCCGGCGAGTGTGCCGACTCCCAGGCTGGTCACGGCAGCGCCGGGCGTCCCGAAGGCTCGCCGCAACAGCCCCGCGACGATCGCGCCAAAGACGATCAGCGGCACCAGCGCGGCCATCAGGTCCTCGCCGGCGTCGACCTTGTGGCGCGGAATGCCCGCCGGCGTCGGCAGGGCCTCGCCTTCGATGCGCTTCATCACGGCATCGACACCGGCATTGATGCCGCCCGCGAAGTCGCCCTTAGCAAAGGATGGCCCCATCAGCTCGCGCGTGATGCGCGAGGCCACGACGTCCGGAATCGCGCCTTCCAGCGCGCGCGCCACGCTGATCCAGACGCGACGATCCTTGACCGCCACGGCGATCAGCACGCCGTCGCCGATGTCCCGGCGGCCGATCTTCCATGCATCGCCCACGCGGTTCGTGAAATCCGCGATCGTCTCCGGCTGCGTCGAGGCGACGACGATGACCGCGATCTGCGAACCGCGGGCACGTTCGAACTCGATGAGCTTGCGGCGCAGGGCGTCCTCGGCCACCGGTGAGAGGGCACCGGCCAGGTCGATGACCGGTGCCGCCGGCGGAACGGCGACGCGACCCAGAGGATCACGCGCGGTCTCGCCTTCCGCCGGAGCGGCCGGCGGCGCCGGCATGTCGACTCGTGGCGGTGCTGCAGGCGCGGACGGCGGCGGCGCACCGCCTGGGAAGATTCCCTTCGGCAGCTCAGGCGCGGGCGTCTGCGCGCTCGCGACCAGGGCGAGCGCGACCAGCAGTGGCACCGCGCACGCCGCGGCGGCCCGCTTCAGCATCCGCATCGCAGCAGGTAGGGCTTGATGCGCCTACTTCTTCGGCGCGCCGAAGTCGACGGTGGGAGGCTTGCTGATGGCCGCTTCGTTTTCGACCGCAAACTGGGGCTTCGGCTTGTAGCCGAACACCATGGCCGTCAGGTTCTGCGGCAGCTGGCGGATGAAGCTGTTGAAGTCCTCGACCGACTTGATGTAGCGGTTGCGCGCGATGCCGATGCGGTTTTCGGTGCCTTCGAGTTGCGTACGCAGGTCCTGGAACGCGGCGTTGGCCTTCAGGTTCGGATAGTTCTCGACCGTCACCAGCAGCCGTGACAGTGCCGAACTCAGTTCACCCTGCGCCTGCGTGAACTTCGCGAACGCTTCCGGATTGTTGACGAGCTCGGGTGTGGCCTGGATGGCGGTTGCCTTGGCGCGTGCGTTGATCACGCTCTCCAGCGTCGACTTCTCGAAGTCGGCCTCGCCCTTGACGGTGGCGACGATGTTGGGGATCAGATCGGCACGGCGCTGGTACTGGCTCAGCACCTCGGCCCACGCCGACTTCACCGCCTCGTCCCTCTGCTGAATCGTGTTGTAGCCACATCCGGCCAGCACGCTGGCGACCGCCAGCAAAAACAATGAGCGCAAAGCTCGCATCGAAGACCTCCGCAGGTAAATGGTTTCTTGTTGGGATCAGCGCCGCTCGGTGCCGTCGCGCGCCGCAGTCCCGGCGAGCGCAGCCAGGCGACACTGCAAAGCGCGATCGTAATCCAGCCACGCCTGCCGTGCACTGGCGGGTCTTCCGCTCAGTTCGAGCTTGATGAGCAAGGCACGCAGGCGACGACCTCCCGGGCCGTCATCGCACGCCTCACCGCGGGACAGCGTGTTGACCAGCCGGTTGATTTCAGCAACTTCTTCCAACTCCGGCGGTAGGTAGCCGGCGTTCTTCAGGATGCGGCATGCCAGGCGCTGCTCGACCGGAATCAGTCGATCGTCATCAAGTTCGAGCGGCTCGCCCTCGCCCGGCAGGTTCGACAGTTCGCCGCGCGCAATCGCCTCCGCGATGCGCTGCTCCGCGAGTTGCGTCAGTGCCGTAAGTCCTTCGATGATCATTCGACGATGATAGTGCGCCCGTGGCGCCGCCGACCGGCACGTAGAATCGCCCGATGCAGTCAAAGACGAAGTCAGCCGACTACCGTCGGGCGCTCGCGCAGTTCGCCACCGGCGTCACCGTCGTGACGACCCGGGGGCTGGATGGCAGTCCGATCGGCCTGACGGTCAACTCGTTCAACTCGGTGTCGCTCGAACCGCCGCTGGTGCTGTGGAGCCTGGCGCTCAAGGCAAGCTCGCTTGCCGCCTTCGAGAGCTGCAGTCACTACGCAATCAATGTCCTGTCGGAGCGACAACTCGGCGTGGCGCAGCGCTTCGCCACACACGGTGCCGACCGCTTCGGGCCGGACGACTGGCGCGCGGGGCCGTTCGATCTGCCGCTGCTCGAAGGCTGCGTCGCGACGCTGGTCGCCACCAATCGCAGCCGCTACCGCGAGGGCGACCACGTGATCCTGGTGGGCGAGGTCGTGCGATACGACGTACGCGGCGGAGTCCCGCTGGTATTCCACGACGGTCGCTACATCGCCAGTGCGGTCGAAGAGCCGCTGCCGGACGCGCTGAAGACGCCGTGGCGCTGAAGGCACGAGCCCCCTGAGCCGGGCGGCATCGAAGCGCCGCCGGGCAAAGACCACAGCAAGAAACGGGTGTCACGGCAGCGCGGACGCATCGACAATGACTGGATGAAACGCCGCGACGTTGTCGACCTGATCATGCTGGCCGCGCTCTGGGGCGCGAGCTTCCTCTTCACGCGCATGGCTGCGCCGGCATTCGGCGCCGTTGCGCTCGCCGAAGTCCGCGTCGCCGTTGCCGCGCTCGTGCTGCTGCCGCTGCTGGCGTGGCGGGGCGGGCTGCCGGAGTTGCGCAAGCAGCCCGCGCGCTTCGCGCTGCTCGGGGCCGTCAACACGGCCATCCCGTTCACGCTGTTCGCGTGGGCTGCGCTGTCCATCACGGCCGGGCTGGCGTCGATTCTGAATGCGACGGCGCCGCTGTTCAGCGCACTGGTGGCCTGGATCTGGCTGCGCGACCGCCTGACCCCGCTGCAATGGGTCGGCATGGCGGTCGGTTTCGGCGGTGTGCTGTGGCTCGCAATGTCGAAAGCCAGCTTTTCCGCGGGTGGCACGGCATGGGCGATCCTGGCCGGTCTGGGCGCGACGCTTTCCTATGGCGTTTCGGCAAGCGTCGCGAAGCGCTTCTTCGGCGGAGTGCGCCCGCTCGCGGTGGCGGCGGGCAGCCAGACCGCCGCGGCGCTTCTGCTGCTGCCCTTTTCGATACTGGCGTGGCCACCCATTCCGCCGGCTCCGCGGGACTGGGCCGCAGCGATGGCGCTCGGCGTGCTCTGCACCGGTATCGCCTACATCCTGTACTTCCGGCTCATCGCCCGCGTCGGGCCCGCCTCCGCGATGACGGTGACGTTCCTGATTCCGGCGTTCGCGATGCTGTGGGGTGGCTTGTTCCTAGGTGAGCCGGTGACCGCCACGATGATTGCCGGCTGCGCCGTGATCCTCGCCGGGAGCTCGCTGACGATCGGACTGCTGCGGTTCGGAGTGCAACGCGCCTCGCCCTGAGACCATCGCCGTGCCGTGACGTTGTCGGCGGCACTCCTGTAAGGCGCGTGCCCATCCACCGCGCCGACGACTCACTAGAATGCCCCGCATGCCGAAGCTGTGGGACATTTCGCCGGCCATCGGACCGGGCTTTCCGGTGTTTCCCGGTGACACTCCGTTCGCGCAGCGCTGGACCTGGACGCTCGACGCGCGCTCGCCCGTCAACGTCTCGGAACTGACGCTCTCGCCCCACACCGGCGCGCACACCGATGCGCCGCTCCATTACGACCCCGCCGGTGCATCGATCGCCGAAGTCGACCTCGCGACCTACTTGGGACCTTGCCGGGTCGTGCATGCGATCGGCGTCGGCGCGCTGGTGCAACCGGAACACGTCATTTCGAGGCTGGACGGGACGCCGCCGCGCGTGTTGCTGCGTACTTACGCACGCGTACCCGGGCACTGGGACGCGGCGTTCACAGCGATCGCGCCGGACACGATCGACGCCCTGCACGCGCACGGCGTGCGGCTGATTGGCATCGATACCCCCTCGCTCGATCCGGAGTCCAGCAAGTCGCTTGACAGCCATCAGCGCGTCCGGCGCCATGGCATGGCCATCCTGGAAGGCATCGTGCTCGACGACGTGGCCGAAGGCGACTACGAGCTGGTCGCGCTGCCGCTGAAGATCACCGGTTGCGACGCGAGCCCGGTCCGGGCTGTGCTGCGCGAACTCGCACGATGATGCTGACTCGCGAGGAGGCCATCGCCCTCGATGCGGCCGATCCGCTGGCCGCGCACCGTCAGGCCTTCGCTCTGGCGCCGGGGGTCATGTACCTCGATGGCAACTCCCTGGGCGCCCTGCCGCGCGCGACGTCCGCGCGGGTACGCGAGGTGGTGGAACGCGAGTGGGGCGAAGGCCTGATCCGTTCCTGGAACGATGCCCACTGGACCGAGTCCCCGCGTCGTGTCGGCGCCAAGATCGCAAGGCTGATCGGCGCGCGGGCCGACGAGGTCATCTGCGCCGATTCGACTTCCGTCAACCTCTTCAAGGTGCTCGCAACCGCACTCACGCTGGTCGCTGCCCGGCCGCAGGTCTCGACGCAGGCACGCCGCGTGATCCTGTCCGAGCGCGGCAACTTCCCCACCGATCTGTACATCGCGCAGGCGCTGGCGCAGCTGCACGGCGGCGCGTACGAGCTGCGACTGGTCGAATTTGAAGACGTGGAACAGGCGATCGATCCCACGGTCGCCATCGTCATGCTTACGCACGTCAACTACCGCACCGGCGCCATGCATGACCTGCCGGCACTGACCGCGCGCGCGCGGGCGACGGGCGCGCTGACGATCTGGGACCTCGCGCACTCCGCGGGGGCCGTGCCGGTCGACCTGTCCGCCGCCGGAGCCGATTTCGCCGTCGGATGCGGATACAAGTACCTGAATGGCGGGCCGGGTGCGCCGGCGTTCCTCTACGTGGCGCAACGCCACCTGGCGGCCACGGCGGACGATCGTTTCGCGCAGCCACTGGCGGGCTGGTTCGGTCACCGGGCGCCGTTCACGTTCGACCCGGACTACGCGCCGGCGCCGTCGATCGACCGCTATGCGGTCGGCACGCCGCCGATCCTCGGGCTGGCCGCGCTCGACAGCGGAGTCGACACCGTCCTGGCCGCCGGGGTGGAAGCGCTGCGCACGAAGTCGGTCGCGCTGACCGAGGCCTTCATCGCGAATGCCGAGGCCGGCTGCGGCGACGCGATTGCCCTCGTGTCGCCGCGCACGGCCGCGCGGCGCGGCAGCCAGGTCTGCTTCGCACACCCTCAGGCGTACGCGGTGATGCAGGCCCTCATCGAGCAGGGTGTCATCGGTGACTTCCGCGCACCGGACGTGCTGCGCTTCGGTTTTGCGCCGCTGTACGTGCGGCACGTCGACGCGGTGGACGCCGCCACCGCCCTGGCCGAGGTCCTGCAGTCGGAGCGCTGGCGCGAACAACGTTTCCAGCAGCGTGGCAAGGTCACATGATCGCCGCGCCGACCCGTCCCGAGCGGGCTCCACCGCAGCCCAGTGCGAGGAAGCTGTCATGAAAACGACCGCAGGCAACGACATGCGCTACGGTGACTATCTCGCGCTGGATGCGGTGCTCTCCGCCCAGCATCCGCGCTCGTCCGACCCGAATGAGCTGCTCTTCATCGTCCAGCACCAGACCAGCGAGCTGTGGATGAAGCTGGCGCTGCACGAGCTGAAAGCGGCGCGCGGGGCCATCGCGGCGACCGACCTGCCGCCCGCCTTCAAGATGCTGGCACGCGTGTCGCGGATCTTCGAACAGCTGGTGCATGCGTGGGACGTGCTCGCGACGATGACGCCGTCGGAGTACAGCGCGATCCGGCCGCACCTGGGAACGAGTTCGGGTTTTCAGTCGTGGCAATACCGCGAGATCGAGTTCATGCTCGGCAACAAGAACGCCGCGATGCTGCGGCCGCATGACGACCGGCCCGTGCAGAAGCAGCGGCTGGCGGAGGCCTTTGCGGCCCCTTCGCTCTACGACGAGGCGATCCGCCTGCTGGCCCGGCGCGGCTTCGCCATCGCCCCCGCCGTGCTCGAGCGCGACCCGACCGGGCGCCACGCCGGCGATGCGTCGGTCGAGGCGGCGTGGCTCGCCGTGTATCGTGCGCCGCGCGCGCATTGGGACCTCTATGAGCTCGCCGAGGAACTGGTCGACCTCGAGGACGCGTTCCGGCTCTGGCGTTTTCGCCACGTCACGACGGTCGAGCGCATCATCGGATTCAAGCCCGGCACCGGAGGGACCAACGGCGTCGCCTACCTGCGCAAGATGCTGGACGTCGTGCTGTTTCCCGAGCTGTGGAAGGTGCGCACTGACCTGTAGCGAGACGGGCACACCTCGCGGGCGGCAGCGCGGCGCCCGCGAGGTCCTAGAATCTCCGATCAAACACCGATGCCGAGGTCTGCATGAACGCGCCCGAACGCTCCCACCGCCAGAAGGCCTCGTTCCAGTGGGACGATCCATTGCTGCTGGAGCAGCAGCTCAGCGATGAAGAGCGCATGGTGCGCGATGCCGCGCGTTCCTACGCGCAGGACAAGCTGGCGCCCCGCATCCTCGATGCGTTCCGCCATGAGAAGAGCGACCCCGCCATTTTCCGCGAGATGGGCGCGCTCGGCCTGCTCGGCAACACGCTGCCCGCGGAGTACGGCGGCGCGGGACTGAACTACGTCTGCTATGGCCTGATCGCGCGCGAGATCGAGCGCGTCGACTCGGGCTACCGCTCGATGATGAGCGTGCAGAGTTCGCTGGTGATGCTGCCGATCTACGAGTTCGGCTCGGAGGCGCAGCGCCGCAAGTACCTGCCGAAGCTGGCGAGTGGCGAATGGATCGGCTGCTTCGGCCTGACCGAGCCCAATCACGGCTCGGACCCCGGCAGCATGATTACGCGCGCCCGGCGCGTCGACGGCGGCTTCGTGCTGAAGGGCTCGAAGATGTGGATCAGCAACTCGCCGATCGCCGATGTCTTCGTCGTGTGGGCCAAGGACGACGGCGGCATCATCCGCGGCTATATCCTCGACAAAGGGATGAAGGGCCTTTCCGCCCCGGCCATCCACGGCAAGATGGGTCTGCGCGCCTCGATCACCGGCGAAATCGTGATGGACGATGTCTTCGTTCCCGCCGAAAGCGAACTGCCCAACGTGCAGGGGCTCAAGGGGCCCTTCGCCTGCCTGAACTCGGCGCGCTACGGCATCGCGTGGGGCGCGCTGGGCGCGGCGGAGTCCTGCTGGCACACGGCGCGCCAGTACGTGCTCGACCGCAAGCAGTTCGATCGGCCGCTCGCCGCCAACCAGCTGGTGCAGAAGAAACTCGCCGACATGCAGACCGAGATCACGCTGGCGCTGCAGGGCTGCCTGCGACTCGGTCGCATGAAGGACGAAGGTACGGCCGCGGTCGAGATCACCAGCATCATGAAGCGCAACTCGTGCGGCAAGGCGCTTGAGGTGGCACGGACGGCGCGCGACATGCTGGGCGGCAACGGCATCAGCGACGAGTACGGCGTCGTGCGCCACATGCTGAACCTCGAGGTGGTCAACACCTACGAAGGAACGCACGACATCCACGCGCTGATCTTGGGACGCGCGCAGACCGGCATCCAGGCGTTTTTCTGAACGTCATGCGCGCGCTGCGCTATTCGGCATTCGGCCCGGTCGCGCAGGTCCTGCGCCACGAAGACTTGCCGGAGCCGACGCCCGGCGCCGACGAGGTCGTGGTACGCGCACGTTTCGTCGGCATCAATCCGCTCGACTGGAAGCTGGTCGAAGGCCAGTTCAGGCTGTTTGCCAAGAGCCGCCCGCCATGTGGCGTGGGCGCCGAGTTCGCCGGCGAGGTGCTGCGCGTTGGCGCGCAGGTGAGCGCCGTGCGCCCCGGCAACCGGGTCGTCGCCTGGCTGAATCCGTTCGCCGAGCCACCGCGCGCGCTGGCCGAGCAGGTCTGCGTGCCGGCGAAGCAGTGCGTTCGGATGCCGGAGGCAGTGAGTTTCGATGTTGCCGCCGTTACACCGGTCGCGGGGCTATCCGCCCTGCAACTGTGCAATCAGGTGCACGCCCGCGCCGGACAGCGCGTGCTCGTGCACGGCGCCGCGGGGGGCGTCGGCAGCCTCGTCGTGCCCATACTGCGCGATCGCGGCGCGACGGTCGTAGCCACCGGCAGTGCCGACAGTCAGGCCTTCATCCGGACCCTCGGCGCCGACGCGCAGGTCGACTATGCGGCTCCGGCAACGTCCTGGCCAGGACCGTTCGACGCGATCATCGATTGCGCGAGCAAGCTCGATCGTGCCATCGTGCCGATGCTCATGCCCGCTGGCGGCGACATCGCAGTCACGCTGCCGTCATTTCCAGGCGTCATCTTCGATCCGCTGCTCAACCCGCTGCGGCGCATCCGCTGGCATACGCTGCGACTCGAACCGAACGCGGCCGAACTCGCGCAGGTACTCGCGCTGGTCGCCGCCGGCAAGCTCACCGTGCGGCTGACGCGCACCTACCCCTTCGACGCGGCAGTCGAGGCACTCGCCGAGTCGCGCGGCGGCCATACCCGCGGCAAGATCGCCGTGGCCATTTCTTAGCGCGCGAACCCGTCACTTGGCGGGCGCGGCCCGAATCGGTAGTCTCGCGTGCCGCATGCTGGTGCACCCTGGCGAAGTCGCCGCTCCGCACCCAACCCCGCAAACGTACCGAGGAGATAGCCCTATGCAAGCTCTGCTGAAGCAAGCGTGGTGGGCACTGCTGATTGGTGGCCTCGCTTCCGTGCTGTTCGGAGTCCTCGCCTTCCTCTGGCCAGGACTGACGCTCTTCATCCTCGCCGTGTTCTTTGCGGCAACGGTCTTCGTCGATGGCGTCGTCACAATGGCAAGCGCGATCAAGAACCGTGCGACGGCGAGCCACTGGTGGCTGTGGCTGCTGCTCGGCCTGCTGGGTGTCGTAGCCGGCGCCATCGGCCTGCTGTCGCCCGCCACCGCTGCCGGCGCGTTGCTGCTTCTGATCTCCGCCTACGCGATCGTGACGGGCGTGCTGATGATCTGGGCCGGCTTCAAGCTGCGCACCGAGATCGAGCGCGAATGGCTGCTGTGGTTACTGGGCGCAGTGTCGGTGCTCTTCGGCCTGCTGCTGATCGCGCAGCCGGCCGCCGGTTTGATGGGTTTCGTCTGGGTCATCGCCACCTGGGCCGTCGCCGAGGGCATTCTCAAGATCCTGCTGGCTTTCAAGGCGCGTCGCTTCGGCGCCGGCCTGGCCGAGGCGGGCCGCGCGGCGAACGCCTGATCCCGCGCGGCCGATGCCGGTCGAGTTCGTCGAGGTCGCGGCAGAGCGACTCGAGCTCCTGCGCATCGCGCCCGAGCGCAGCTCGCCGCCACTCGTCTTCCTCCACGAAGGCCTGGGCTCGGTCGCCGGCTGGCGCGATTTTCCGCGCACCGTCTGCGATCGACTCGCGGCGCCGGGGCTCGTCTACTCGCGTCGCGGCTACGGGCGTTCGACTCCGCTCGAAGAACCGCGTGGCACCGGCTACCTGCACCGCGAAGCCTGGGTCGTGTTGCCGGCGCTGCTTTCGGAACTCGGCATCGACGCGCCCCTGCTGGTCGGTCACAGCGACGGAGGCTCGATCGCACTGCTCTACGCCGCGCGCCACCGGCCGCGCGCGATCGCGATCATGGCGCCGCATGTGTTCGTCGAGGACGTGACGATCGACGGCATCCGCGCGGCGCGCGAGGCCTGGGCGCAAGGAAAATTGCGTGCTCCGCTGGCGCGCGTGCACGAGGATCCCGACAGTGCGTTCTTCGGCTGGAACGACGGCTGGCTCGATCCCGCGTTCCGCCACTGGAACATCGAGGCGGAGTTGTCGAAGATCCGCTGCCCCGTGCTCGCCATCCAGGGTTTCGACGATCAGTACGGCACGATGGAGCAGCTCGACCGCATCGGGGGCGGCGTCGTCGCGCCATGCCGTCTGCTCAAGCTCGCCGAATGTGGCCACAGTCCGCAGCGGGATCAGCCGCAGCCGGTGATCGACGCCATCGCGGCGCTCTACCGCGAAACCACAACGGCAGCAGCGCGATGATCGATGCCCGCGGTGAATTCGCAGCGGCCCTGGCGATGATTAGCCTCATCCCGCAGGCGTAGCTGACCCGAAAAGCCCAACCTGCCGAGAGCATCTGCCGCGGACGCACGGGACCCTCGCGTCCCGGGGTCCGTTATGGCTCGACGACAGGTTCGACAGCGCCGGCAGCCGATCGCTGTCATCAACGCGATCACGCTGACGCCGGCTCCATTCATGCCCCGGAATGGAGGTGTGCTGCGGCTGAAATGTAAGCGGCGCCCGCAGGCGCCGCTTTCTTCAAGTTGTGTCCTGTCAACGTCCGATGGCGGCCAGCGCGCGCGTCGCCATGAGTTGCCCCGTCGTGTACGTCGGATGGAACGGATCCCAGAAGAGGTAGGTGTTCGGCGATGGGCACAGCAGCGGACCGGTCGGCGGCGGAACGAAGCAGGGCGCGGTCGCGTTGGTGAAGCCGAAGTTCGCCGGAGCCGCCTGCGCCTCGGACAGAAGCGCGAAGAGATCCAGCACCTTGATCGAGTAACCCGGCAATGCCCGCAGCGAGTTGATCTGCTGCAGCAGCGCGCCGTTGTAGCCGGCCGACATCTGCGTGGCCAATGCCGCGATCTGCGGGTTGTTCAAGGACTGCACGAGCGGCGTCTTGCCAACATCCGGGACATTGACCACCAGGACGTTGCGGCCGCCGGTGTTGAAGATGATGTTGAGGATCGAGACGACATCGGTCACGCCACTGGTGACGACGCTGTTGGCGATCGTCGCGCCGTTGGCGGGCGAGGCCGCGACCAGGGCCAGAGCGTCGCGCACGTTGTTGCCGAAGGCCGAGCCGTCGACGATCACGAGCGCATTGGGGCTGATGCGGTTGCCGTTGGCAAGCAGAATCGTGTTGAACTGCGCGAGCATCGTCGGCACCGTCGAAGCCGCCGCTCCGGTCACACCCGGCACCGGACCGGTGCGCGCGCCGGCATAGGCGAAGTTGGTCCCGCCGGCGAGCGAAGGCTTCGCGGCCCCGCCGACGCGGGCGGCAACGGTGTCGACCCAGAGCGGCCCATTGGAGTAGATGCCCGTGGCGTATGGCGGGGCCGGCGGGCAACTCGCCGGCGTGCGAATGCACTCATTGCCGTTGTCGCTCAGGCTTGCGCCCATGATCCAGGTCGTGCTCTGGATCGGCGGCGGTGCCGGATTCTCTTCGGTGCCGCCGCCGCACGATGCGAGCAACAATGCCGATGCAGCCAATGCAGCCGCGTGCAGCGCCGATTTCCGGCGTAACAGGTCAAACATGGTGTCTCCCCCGAATGTCGTTCGTCGTTCCGCCCGGCGCATCCCGGTCCCCCACGCGAGCGAGCGGCGATCATACGGCGAGCTAGCCCGTCTGGCGTAGCGGAAGCGACACAAGTGCAACAGGAATATGTGCTGCCGCGCAGCATCGGACCCGTGGGCGGATGTGGATCTAAACGGCAACTGCAGGCCGCCATCGATTCCGGCGGATGGACTTGCTGCGCTGCGCTTGCCGTGCGGCGGCGTCAGTCGAGCTCTGTCGTGCTGTCGTCCGTGCGAGATCCTGCCCGGGCGCGGAGCAGCCGATCGTGGATCGGCAGCCAGCGTTCCCCCAGCGGAGGCGCGACGACGACGATCCGATCGGCACCCGCCGCATCGAGCGCACGCAGGTTGGCGTAAAGGGTACGGGCGTACTCCTTCTCGCTGCCGGCTGCCGTCAGCGCGAAGTGCGGCGAGGGTTTTCCAGGCCATGCCGCGAGCACCGCTGGGGGCGCCAGCACGGCGAGCGACTTCGCGCGCGACCGCTGCAGCCAGTCCGCGAGCGCCTCCTGCGCAACCAGTTCGAGCGGGGTCCGCGGTGCGTAGTGCCGTTCGAGGCTTCCCGACACGCGCGGTGCGGCAGCATCCGGCGCTGCGACCGCACGACCGAGCACACGCTCGAGGTCGGAACGCGAGATCGAACCCTGGCGCAGCAGGCGCGGCTGGTCGCCGGTGAGATCGACGATCGTCGACTCGATGCCCACCGGGCACGGCCCGCCATCGAGGATCAGGTCGACGGCGCCCCCGGGCTTGACCCCGAGGTCCGCGCGAACGTGGTCCGCCGTGGTCGGGCTGACACGACCGAACCGGTTTGCGCTGGGCGCAGCGACCGGTCGCCCGAGCGCCTGCAGCACCGCCTGTGCCCACGGGTGCCCAGGGGCGCGCAGTCCGACCGTGTCCTGGCCGCCGGTAACGACATCGCTGACCCGTCCGCTGCGCTGGAGCACAAGCGTCAACGGGCCGGGCCAGAATGCCTGTGCCAGCGCGTAGGCGGCCGGTGGCGCGTTCCTTGACCATTCGTCGATGGCGCGCGCGTCCGCCACATGCACGATAACCGGATGGTCTGCGGGCCGCCCCTTCGCCGCGAAGATCGACCGGACCGCCGCTTCGTTCGTGGCATCGGCCGCCAGCCCGTACACCGTTTCGGTCGGCAGCGCGACAAGCCCACCGCGCTCGAGCACCTTGACCGCTCGCGCGATCGCATCGTGATCCACCGCTGGCGTGTGCACTTTCATCGCAGCGCTCTCACGCAGCGCATCGGACCGGACGCCGGCGGCGCCGCTACGCAGGAGGCCGGCATGGCCTAGTGCGGCTCGGCGATTCCGAGCACTGCGGCCACCTGCTTTGCCCGCACAAGGGCCTGATCCTGTGTCGGCGCCACGCAGGTCACATGGCCCATCTTCCTGCCGCGTCGAGCCTCGCTCTTGCCGTACAGGTGCAGCTTGGCCCCCGGCACCGCGAGCACGCCGGGCCAGTCCGGTTCGCGCTGCCGGTCGCCCTCGAACCAGACATCACCCAGCACATTGAGCATGACCGCCGGCGCCAGCAGGCTGGCGTCGCCCAGCGGCTGGCCGGCGAGCACGCGCGCCTGTTCGTCGAACTGGCTGCTGACGCAGGCATCGATCGTGTAGTGGCCGCTGTTGTGGGGACGCGGGGCGATCTCGTTGGCCAGCAGGCGGCCGTCGGCCAGCACGAAGAATTCGACGCACAGCACGCCGACGTAGTTCATCGCCCGCGCCACGGCGATCGCGGCATCGCGCGCACGTTGCGCCATCGCATCGTCGATGCGCGCCGGCACCGTCGAGACTGCAAGGATGCCGCCACTGTGCTCGTTCTCTGCGACCGGGAACGTCGTGACACCGCCGTCGCGCCCGCGCGCCACGACGACGGACAGCTCGAGCTGCAGCGCCAGCTTCTGTTCAAGGACGCACGGCACCTGGCCCATCGCATCCCACGCCGCGCGCGCCTCGGCCAGCGTGGCGACGCGCGCCTGTCCCTTGCCGTCGTAGCCGAGCCGTGCCGACTTCAGGATGCCCGGCAGCAGCCCGGGCTGCAGTCGATCGAGATCGTCTGCCCGTGTGATGACCGCATGCGGCGCTACCCCGATGCCGCTGGCGGCGAGGAAGCGCTTCTCGCTGATGCGATCCTGCGCAATCGCGACGCTGGCGGCGTCGGGACTGACGGCGCAATGCTGCGCCAGGAACGCGAGCGCGGCCGCAGGAACGTTCTCGAACTCGGTGGTCGCCGCGCGGCAGCGGCGCGCGAGTTCGGCCAGCGCGGCTTCGTCGATGTAATCGGCACACAGGTGATCGTCGGCCACGGCACCGGCCGGACTGTCATGGCCCGGATCGAGCACACAGACCTTGTAGCCGAGCGACTGCGCCGCCATGCAGAACATGCGGCCGAGCTGGCCGCCGCCGAGCAGGCCGAGCCAACTGCCTGGTGCGAGCGGTGCGTTCATCGATGCAGGCGGGCTTGGTTGTTGCAGTTGAAGGGTGTTGCCGGTGGCGCCAGCACGGCGCGGCCGTACTGCCGGCTACAGCGGCAGCGTCATGTTGCGCGCCTTCTCGGTCTGCGTGGCGCGGTACTGCGCGAGTTTCATCGCGAGTGATGCGTCCTCGGTTGCCAGCATCGCGATGGCGAAGAGCGCGGCGTTCGCTGCGCCCGCTTCGCCGATGGCGAAGGTCGCCACCGGCACGCCGCGCGGCATCTGCACGATCGACAGCAGCGAGTCTTCCCCGCGCAGGTACTTGGAAGGTATCGGCACCCCGAGTACCGGGATCACGGTCTTGGAGGCGATCATGCCCGGCAGGTGGGCGGCGCCGCCGGCGCCGGCGATGATCGCCTTCAACCCGCGCGCGCGGGCCTCGTCGGCGTAGGCGAACATGTCGTCCGGCGTGCGGTGCGCCGAGACGACGCGGGCCTCGAAGCGGACGCCGAATTCCTTCAGCACCTCGCAGGCGTGCTGCATGACGTCCCAGTCGGAATTGGAGCCCATGACGACACCGACCAGCGGCACCGGTTGACCTTGGCTTTTCATCGAATGTCGCGGGCTTGCGCCCTATCGAGCCTCACGGGCCCCGAAGCGCCGCATTGTAGGCAATCAGGCAAGTGTCTTGCCGGTCAGGCGTTTCAGCGCCTCGCGGTACTTGCCGGCGGTCTTCTCGATGATGTCGGTCGGCAGGTCGGGCGGCGGCGGTGCCTTGTTCCAGTGCTGGAGCTCGAGCCAGTCGCGCACGAACTGCTTGTCGAACGAGGGTGGGGAGGCGCCTTCCGCGTACTCGTCAGCCGGCCAGAAGCGCGAGGAGTCGGCTGTCAGCACCTCGTCCATCAGCCGCAACTGACCCTCGGCGTCGATGCCGAACTCGAACTTGGTGTCGGCGATGATGATGCCGCGCGTCAGCGCGTAGTCCGCCGCAGCACGGTACAGCGTCAGCGAAACCGTCTGGATCTTGAACGCTAGTTCGGCGCCAATCGTCGCCTTGGCGCGCTCGAAGCTGATGTTCTCGTCGTGTGTACCCAGCTCGGCCTTGGTGGCGGGCGTGAAGATCGGCTCCGGCAGGCGGCTCGCCATCTGCAGGCCGCGCGGCAACTCGATGCCGCAGACTTCGCCGGTCTTTTGATAGTCCTTCCAGCCCGAACCGATCAGGTAGCCGCGCACGACGGCCTCGACCGGAATCGGATTCAGCCTCAGCGCCACCACCGAGCGGCCGCGCACCTGGTCGCGCTCGTCCGGTGCCACGACGTCCTCAGGATCGATGCCCGTCAGGTGATTGGGCACGATGTGCGCCAGCTTTTCGAACCAGAAGTTGGACATCGCATTGAGCACGCGGCCCTTGTCCGGAATCGGCTGGTTCATCACGACGTCGAAGGCCGACAGGCGGTCCGACGTCACGAGCAGCAGCTTGTCGTCGCCGACGGCGTAACTGTCGCGCACCTTGCCGCGGTACACCTGCGGCAGCGAGCGGATGTTCGAATGCAGGAGCCCTATGCTCATTTGGAAAATTCCTCCCGGCCGAAGTGTAAGGTGCCGCGCGCGGACGCTTGCCGCGCGCACGGGTCGGTCAGAGGAGAAGCGTGGCCAGGATGGCGGTCCACGTCCCGCCCGCCAGCAGCAGCGCGAGCATGACGGCCGCACTGCCAAAGTCCTTGGCGCGCTTGCCGAGCGGATTGATCTCGAAACTGTCGCGATCGACGGCCGCTTCGATACCGGTGTTCAGCAGTTCGACGATCAGCACGAGGACGACCACGCCGACCAGCAGGATCTTTTCGATCACGGTGACGGGAAGGATCAGCGCGACCGGGATCATCACGACCGCTGCCAGCGCCTCCTGCCGGAATGCGCTTTCGTGCACCCAGGCGGCCCGCAGCCCGTCGAGCGAATAGCGCGTCGCGTTCAGCAGGCGCTGCAGTCCGCGCTTGCCCTTGAAGGTTCGGCTGTCGGCGGCGTCGACCCCGGCTTCGCTGCGGCGAGACTCGTGTGACATGGGCGCGAATGATACGGCGCGGCCGGTGCTGAGCGGGGTTGAAATGTGACAGCCGCGTATCATCGCGCGACCCGTCGCCCCTCCTACGCTCGCACCATGCCGGCCATCGACTTTTCACGTTTCTACCGCTACGACGACCTGATGTCTTTGCTGCGCACATTCGTCGCCGAGCATCCGCAGTACATCGCACTGGAAACGATCGGCACCAGCCACGAGGGCCGGGCGATCCCGCTGCTGACGATCACGAACCAGGCGACCGGCGCGGCGGCCGACAAGCCGGCCTACTGGGTCGATGGCAACATCCACTCGGTCGAGCTGACGGCATCGAGCGCCTGCCTCTACTTCACCGACTGGCTGATGAAGGGCAAGGACACCGACCCGGACATCCGCCGCGCACTCGATACCCGCACTCTTTACGTCTGCCCGCGCATCAATCCGGACGGCGCCGAGTGGGCGATGGCGGACCACCCGAAGTACGTGCGCTCCTCGACGCGCCGTTATCCATTCGACGAGGAGCCCGTCGAAGGACTGATTGCCGAGGACATCGACGGCGACGGCCGCATCCTGCAGGTGCGCATCGCCGACCCGAACGGGCCGTGGAAGAAGCATCCGCAGGAGCCGCGGCTGCTGGTGCGACGTGACCCGCTCGATCCGCCCGGCGGCGAGTACTACCGCGTGCTGCCGGAAGGTCGCATCGAGAACTACGACGGCACCTCGATCAGCATTGCCGGCGTCACCGGCAACGCGCAGGGACTCGATCTCAACCGCAACTTTCCATCGAACTGGCGGCAGGAGTTCGAGCAGCTCGGGGCGGGGCCGTACCCGACCTCCGAGCCGGAGGTGCGCGCAGTCGTCGACTTCTTCGTCAATCACCCCAACATCTGCGGCGGCACCAGCATCCACACGTTTTCAGGCGTGCTGCTGCGACCGTTCGGCCATGCGCCGGACGACAAGCTGCCGGCCGAGGACCTGTGGACGTACCAGACGGTGGGCAAGAAGGGCGAGGAGCTGACCGGCTACCCGGCGATCTCGATCTGGCACGAGTTCCAGTACTACCCCGGTGAGTTCATCAGCGGCGCGTTCGACTGGATCTACGAGCACCTTGGCATGTACATCTGGACCATCGAGATCTGGAATCCGAAGAAGGAAGCCGGCATCGAGAACAAGGAGTGGATCCACTGGTTCCGCGACCATCCGATCGAAGACGACCTCAAGGTGTTCCAGTGGGCGCAGCGCATCGCGCCCGGCCAGGGGCACGTCGACTGGAAGCCGTTCGATCACCCGCAGCTGGGCAAGGTCGAGATCGGCGGCTGGAACCGCATGGCGGTCTTCACCAACCCGCCGCCGGACCTGCGCGAAAAGGAGATCGCGCGCTTCCCGAAGTGGCTGCTGTGGCAGACGCTGATTTCACCGAGACTCGAGCTGCGCGCCACCGAAGTGACACCGGCCGGGACGGACACTTGGCGCGTGCGCCTCGTCGTGCAGAACACCGGCTGGCTGCCGAGCTATGTCAGCAAGATGGCCGTCAAGCGCAATCTGCTGCGCGGCGTGCTGGCGGAGATCGAGCTGCCTGCGGATGCGCAGCTCGTGAGCGGCAGACCGCGCGAGGAACTCGGCGAACTCGAAGGCTGGGCGTACATGCACACCGGGATCTCGTTCTGGCCCAACAAGAAGGTCACTGCCGAACGTGCGCATGTCGATTGGGTCGTGCACGCCAGGGCCGGCACCGAGATCAGACTCACCGCCCGGCATGAGCGGGCAGGGAAAGTGGAGACCCGCGTCACGCTCGGCTGATCCTGGCGGCGCAGGCTGTGGCCTGCGCCGCGGCCTCCGATACTCGTTCTGGTCTTGAGCGGTTCGCGCAACGCGCGAACCGTGCCGGTCCGAGCGCACGTGCGACGCGGCATAGCCGCGTCGCGTACGCGAGGACCGAGTCTTCTACGCCGCCGCCAGATGCGCCGCCTTGAAGGCGTGCGCCAGCGCGGCGGGCGTGTGGGCCTTCAGTTCCTTGAGCGAATGCAGCTGCTCGCGGCCGCAGCGGCTGCAGCGGCTGACCGGCAGCTTCAGGTCGACACCGAAGGCCGGCAGCTCGGGGAGTTCCACGTCGAAGTGGAACGTGTGCGGTCGATCATCGTTCGCGCCGAGTTCAGTGCCGCACTCCGAGCAACTGTAGTGCTTGAAGACCAGGCCCTTGGCCTGGCTGACCGGCAGCTTCGGCTCGTCCTGCTCGAGCAGGTGATCGAGCAGCAGCAGCGGGAAGTCGGCCAGCGGAAAGCTGCGATGGCCGTTGGTGCACTCGAGTACCGGCATCCCCTTCACCGTGACTGCGAGTGGTGCGTCTTCCCCGCTGAGAGACGTCAGCCGGGCAGGTGCTGTCTCCGACTTGCAGATCGGGCAGCGACGTGGGTTCGTCGTCATCTCTGTCTCCTCGTTTATGGACATCGGGCGTCTTCTGCGCCCGTCTCGATGATCCGCCCCGCGGGAGACGAGGTCGACCCGCACTAGTACCTAGGCCGCGCCGGAAATTGATCGCGGTCAGATCAGCCGTACCTCCCTCGGGGACTGACGACAAAGCGGGACCTCCGAGCGGCCTCGGAACAAAAAAACGGCGCCTTGGAGGCGCCGTTTTTCTTCATCCAGTGCAGATCAGTGCACGTGCTGGCTCAGCTCGCCGGTCTGGTACTTGTGTGCCACGGTCTGCAGCGGCAGCGGCTGGATCCTGCCACCCTGCCCTTCGCAGCCGAACTGCAGGTAGCGTTCCTTGCAGATCGCCTTGGCAGCAGCGCGCGCCGGCTTCAGGAAGTCGCGCGGGTCGAAGTGGCTGGGATTCTCGTGCAGGAACTTGCGGACCGCCGCCGTCATTGCGAGGCGGATGTCGGTGTCGATGTTGATCTTGCGTACGCCGTGCTTGATCGCCTCCTGGATCTCCTCGACCGGCACTCCGTAGGTTTCCTTCATCTGGCCACCGTACTTGCGGATCTGCTCGAGCAGATCCTGCGGCACGCTCGACGAGCCATGCATTACCAGGTGCGTGTTCGGGATGCGCTTGTGGATCTGCTTGATGCGCTCGATCGCGAGGATGTCTCCGGTGGGCTTGCGCGTGAACTTGTAGGCGCCGTGGCTGGTGCCGATCGCAATGGCCAGCGCATCGAGCTGCGTGCGCTTGACGAAGTCGGCAGCCTGGTCAGGATCGGTCAGCAGCTGGTCGCGCGTCATCGTGGCTTCGGTGCCGTGGCCGTCTTCCTTGTCGCCCTTCATCGTTTCGAGCGAACCGAGGCAGCCGAGTTCGCCCTCGACGCTGACGCCGATGGCGTGCGCCATGTCAACGACCTTCTTGGTTACCTGCCAGTTGTAGTCGTAGTCGGCAATGGACTTGCCATCTTCGCGCAGCGAGCCGTCCATCATCACCGAGGAGAACCCGAGCTTGATCGCGCCCTCACACACTGCCGGCGACTGGCCGTGGTCCTGGTGCATCGCGACCGGCAGGTTCGGATAGCTTTCGACCGCCGCCTGGATCAGGTGCTTGAGGAAGTTCTCGCCAGCGTACTTCCGGGCGCCCGCCGAGGCCTGCATGATGACCGGCGCGTTGATCTCGTGAGCCGCCTCCATGATGGCCTGCACCTGTTCGAGATTATTGACGTTGAACGCAGGCACGCCGTAACCGTTCTCGGCCGCGTGATCCAGCAACTGACGCATTGATACCAACGCCATCTGTTTCTCCTGAGGGTTTGAGCGGACAACACGCAATTTTAGGCGAGCCCGCCCGGCCGTGCGACCCGGCCTCGGCGGGCCGGACGAGCCGGTGAGCGGCCGGCGGCAGGCCCGGCCGATTTAGGCGTGCTCGCCGACGCGGACGATCTTCAGCGCGTTCGTGCCGCCCGCCTGGCCCATTGGCTCACCGACCGTCAGTACGATCAGGTCACCTCGATTGACCACACCCTTTTCGAGCAGCAGCCGTTCGGCGCCCGCCAACGCCGCGTCGCGGTCGGAGCCGGCCGCGAAGTGCAGCGGCCGAACGTTGCGGTACAGCGCAAGGCGCCGTGCGGTCGCCGCGCTCGGCGTCAGTGCATAAATCGGGATGTCGACGTCGTGCCGGCTCATCCAGAGCGTCGTCGAGCCCGACTCGGTCAACGCGCAGATCGCCGCGCAGCGCAGGTGGAACGCCGTGAACAGCGCTCCATAGGCGATCGATTGGTCCACGCGCGTAAAGGTCTGATCGATGAATTTGGTGTCGAGCCCGACCTGCTCGGAGCGATCGGCCTCCTCGACGATGGCGGCCATCGCTTCGACGACCTCGACCGGAAACTTCCCGGCCGCCGTCTCGGCGGAGAGCATGACGGCATCGGTGCCGTCGAGGACGGCGTTGGCAACGTCGCTCACCTCGGCACGCGTCGGCACGGCATTGACGATCATCGACTCCATCATCTGAGTCGCCGTGATCGCCAACTTGTTGGCCGAGCGGGCCATCTTGATCATCCGTTTCTGCAGAGCCGGCACCGCCGCGTTGCCGACCTCGACCGCGAGATCCCCGCGCGCAACCATGATGCCGTCGGCCGCTTCGAGGATCTCCTTCAGCAGGGGTATCGCCTCGGCGCGCTCGATCTTGGCGATGATCTGCGGCTTCACGCCGTGCTTCTCGCCGGCGATCGTCGCGAGCTGGCGGGCCATCTCGACATCGGTGCGGTTCTTCACGAACGACACCGCGACGTAGTCCGCACCGCACTGCATGGCGGTTTCAATGTCGCGCACGTCCTTGCCGGTCAACGCCGGCGCCGAGAGCCCTCCGCCCTGCTTGTTGATGCCCTTGTTGTTCGAGAGCTCTCCACCCACCCGTACGGTCGTGTGAATCTCGCTGCCGATGACGCGCACGACGTCGAGCACGATGAAGCCGTCGTTCAGCAGCAGCGTGTCGCCGGCCCGGACGTCCTTCGGCAGGTCGTTGTAGTCGAGACCGACGCGCCTCTCGTTGCCTTGCTCGGCGTTCGCGTCGAGGATGAAGGGTGCTCCGGCCCGCAGGGTCACGCGACCGTTTTCGAACTTCCCGACCCGGATCTTCGGGCCCTGCAGATCGGCCATGATCGCGACGTCGCGTCCGATGCGCGCGGCCGCCTCGCGGACATGGACCGCGCGCTGCAGGTGATCCTCGGCCGACCCGTGCGAGAAGTTGAAGCGCACGACGTCGACACCGGCGGCCAGCATCCGCTCCAGCACCAGGGGGTCGCTCGACGCGGGGCCGAGCGTTGCGACGATCTTCGTGCTTCTGGGCATGGTGTCACCGTCCGCTCAGCCGGGACCGCGCGAGCGCGGCATCGTAGGTTGTCAGTTCTATCGGGTTGCCGTCGGGATCGCTGAAGTAGAGCGACAGCGACTGGTCGTGATCCTGCATGCGCGGCTGGGCCGGGCGGCGGCGCTTGTCGAACAGTGGCAGCCGAACCGAGCGCTTCGCAAACGCCGCGAAGCCATCTCCATCGGTTCGCAGGGCCACCGTCGTGCCGTGCCCGGCGCGGCGCTCGTCCGCGAAGAGCGCGACGTGGGTGACGCCATCGGCCGCCGTCAGGGTCAGGGGACCGCCCACTTCGCGCGCCCACGCCGCAAACCGGCGGTCGCGACGCAAGCCCAGGACCGTGCTGTACCAGCGGGCCGCTGCGCCGCGGTCCCGAACATACACGTGCACGTGATCCAGGCCCGCGACCGCGAATCGACTCAACGTGGCTCCCGCAACCGGTGGCTGTTCACGCCGCGGCGCGCGACTGCAGGACTTCGATCGCCGGCAAGGTCTTGCCTTCGAGGAACTCGAGGAAAGCGCCGCCGCCGGTCGAGATGTAGCTGATGCGGTCGCTGATCCCGTAGCGCGCGATCGCGGCCAGCGTATCGCCACCGCCGGCAATGGAGAACGCGCCGTTGGCCGTGGCCTCGGCAATCGCCAGCGCCATCTGGTGCGTGCCGTCGGCGAAGGCATCGAACTCGAACACGCCCACCGGACCGTTCCAGATGATGGTGCCGGCATCGCGCAGCATGTGCGACAGCGCCAGCGCGCTCGACGGCCCGATGTCGAGAATCATCTCGTCGGGGTGCACGTCGTCGGCGCGGCGGACCGTGGCTGGGGCCGTCGCTGAGAACTCCTTGGCCACAACGACGTCCATCGGCAGCGGCAAGGTCGCACCCTTGGCGGCAAGCGTGGCCAGCACTTTCTTGCATTCCGGCACAAGGTCGGGCTCGGCCAGCGACTTGCCGATCGGGAAGCCCTCGGCCAGCAAGAACGTATTGGCGATGCCACCGCCGACGATCAAACGGTCGACCTTCTGTGCGAGGTTGTTGAGCAGCGTGAGCTTGGTCGAGACCTTGGAGCCCGCCACGATCGCGGCCAGCGGCCGCTTGGGATTGCCGAGCGCCTTGCCGAGCGCCTCGATCTCGGCGGCCATCAGCGGGCCGGCACACGCAATCGGTGCGAACTTGGCGACGCCATGCGTGGTGGCCTCGGCCCGGTGGGCCGTGCCGAAGGCATCATTCACGTAGACATCGGCCAGGGCAGCGATCCTGCGCGCAAGATCGTCACTGTTCTTCTTCTCGCCGGGATTCACCCGGCAGTTCTCCAGCAGCACGACATCGCCGGGCGCAACAGTCACGCCGTCGACCCAGTCCGTCCGAAGCGCCACCGGTCGACCCATCAGTTCACCGAGCCGCTTCGCCACCGGCGCCAGGGAGTCTTCGGGCTTCATTTCGCCCTCCGTCGGGCGGCCCAGGTGAGAGGTCACCATGACCGCCGCGCCGGCATCGAGCGCGGTGCGTATCGCCGGGATCGAGGCCCGGATGCGCGTGTCTTCGGTGATGTTGCCGGCATCGTCCAGCGGCACGTTGAGATCGGAACGGATGAAGACGCGGCGGCCGGCAAGCTGTCCGCCACGGGCGAGTTCTGCGAGGGTTCTGACGCGCATGAAGAGGACCGCGGAGTGGTTTTGACGTCCGCGCATTGCGCGCGGCTGCAACGACTTCGGCATTATACGAGTCGTTCGATCACAGATTGGCTTCGTGCGCGCCTTCCCGTTTTCCACCGCTGAACGCTGGGCCCTTGGAATCGCAGCTGCAGTGCTGCTGCTGCACGCGAGCGGCCTCGCCGACGCGCTCGAGTACCGGCGCGCATTCCTGGCGAACGAGCCTTGGCGGCTGCTGACCGGTCACCTCGTGCACATCAACTGGCCGCACGCAGTGATCAATGCTGCCGCGCTGCTGATCGTGGCCCGGCTCTTCGCGCCGGACCTCAGCGCGCCGCGCCAGTTGGTGATCCTGCTTTCGGCGGGCGTGGTCATCGCACTCGGGCTCGCCGCGCTGGCCCCCGGCATCCTGTGGTACCGCGGGTTGTCCGGTGTCCTCCATGCATTGTTTTTCGCCGGCGCCGCGAAGTGGCTCTTCAGCGAGCGGCCACACACCGTGCGCAGACTGTGGCTGCCCGTCGCGCTCTTTGCGGGCGGCTGGATCAAGGTCGCGCTCGAACAGCCCGTCGGCAGCGAGCTGCCCTATGCGGACTGGCTCGGCGCCGCCGTCGTGCCGCAGGCGCACCTGCTCGGCGCTGCCTGGGGCTCGGTGTTCGGGCTACTGCTTGCGCTGGCGGACCGCCGGAGCACCGAGCAGCGCGGCGAGCAGAAGTAGCGGCAGTAACGGCAGAGCGCCGCCACCGCCACCCGAGGACGGCGGATTGGCCGCAGAGGCCCCGGGCGTCAACGTGATCGTTGTCGTCTGCGAGGCGCTCTGCGCCGAGAAGCTGTCGGTTGCGAAGTACGTCAGCGTGTAGGTACCCGGCGCATAGCCCGCCGTATTCCACGTGAACTGGCCCGACGGCGCCAATGCAGTCAGCGGAACCGTCGAGCTGGTGCCGGCAACGTACGTGAGCGCATCGCCATCGACATCGCTGCCGGTAACCGTAAACGCGACGATGTTTCCGACCGCCGCAGTCTGGTTGGCGGTGGCCGCGACCGTCGGGGCGTTGTTGATGCGCACGACGACGCTGTCCTCCCCGACTTTCGTGCTGCTGTCGGTAACGCTCAGCCGGAAGGTCAGCGATCCTGTGGCCGGCGCCGTGAAGGTTGTCGTTGCCGCCGTGGGCGTGGCGAGCGTCACGGTCGGTGTGCCGCCGGTCTGGGTCCACTGGTAGGCGGTGATGGTCTTGCTGGCGTAGGCCTTGCTGGCGGTACCGTTCAGCGTCACCGTCGCTCCCGGGGCGACAACCTGATCAGCGCCCGCCACTGCAGCAGGCGCCGCCAGCGGTCCCGCGGCGGCCAGCGCCTTTTCGGCATCGAGCAACCCGGTTCCGCACTGGCCGACGAAGGTGCCGCCGGTGGCGCAGACGCTGCCCGCCGGATAGGCGCGCACGTTGGTCAGCAAAAATGACCGGATCTGCGCCGGCGTCACATCGGGCACGAGTGTCTTCAGCAGTGCCGCAACGCCTGCCACCTGCGGCGTGGCCGGGCTGGTCCCGACGAAACCTGAGTAGGCCGAACCCGTATTGCCGGACGCGTTGCTGCTCGTCGGCGAGGTCAGACCGAACAGCACGCTCGAGAAGATGTAGTAGCCGTCCCAGTTGGCGTTGTCGGTCGGACCGCCCGAACCGAGCGAAGTCGGTGGGCCTCCACCCGGCGCACTCAGCATCTCGGCCTTCGGTGTCGTCGTGCTCGCGATGTTCGCGTAATCGGCGTTCTCACCGTTGATCGTGTGGGCCGTGACCGCGAGCACGCCGCTGCAATTGGCCGGAGCGATGAGACCGAGATTGCCATCGTTGCCCGTCGCGGCGATCACGATTGAACCGGCGTTGATGGCCGCCGTCACGGCGCTCTGCATCTCCGCGCTGCAGGTGTCCCCGCCCCCGAGGCTCAGGCTGATGACCCTCGCAGGGTACGAGTTGACCGGCACGCCGGTCACGGGCAATCCCGCGGCCCAGCGCACGGCTTCTGCGATATCGCCAAGGTCACCACCGCACTTGCCCAGCGCCCGGACCGGCAGTACGCGCACGTTCCAGCCGATGCCTGCGATGCCGACGGAATTGTTGGCAGTCGCAGCGACGACACCCGCCATGTGCGTGCCGTGCCAGCTGCTGTCAGACACCGTGTAAGGCGCTGTCTCGCCCATCGCGCAGTCGGTCGGGTACAGCGTCTTCTCTTGCACCGTGATCCAGTCGCCCGGATCGGATGGGTCGGCGTCCCGGCCATTGCCGTCGTTGGCCACGAAGTTCGCCGGCAGCGTCGCGCCGTTGGCGCTCGACACGAAGTCATAGCCGGGCAGGAAGCGCCCCGCCGGGGTGTAGGTCGCCCCGCCGGCTACACCGTTCAGGTCCAGATGATTCGTGATGCCCGTGTCGATCACCGCGACGATGACGTCGCTGGACCCGGTCGTGTAGTCCCAGGCCAGTGGCAGGTTGGCGCCGCCGGTCGCGGTGGCGGTCACCGCCGGCGTCGTCGCCCCGGTCGAGCCCGTGTAGCTGGTGGTCGGGGCAAAGAGGTTCCATTGCCATTGCGCGAAGCGCGTCTCGTTCGGCACCAGCAGCGCCCGGAACCGGATGTTGGGCTCCGCGTACTCGACCGCAGGGTCCTGCGCCAGGCGCGCCGCCACGGCACGCGCTTCGGATACCGTCATTGGGCCGTCGAGCTGCATCAGGTGCGAGCCGCCTGCCAGCGTGCGCAGCGCCTTCATGCCTGCGCCCGCCGACTTTGCGAGCGCCTGCGCCCGATCCGCGGACATCGCGCTGGCCTGGACCTGGAACTTGCCCGTGCGCAGGCGAACGATCAGCTTGTCGACCTTCTGCTCGGGAACCTTGCGCGTCGCGACCAGCCCCTGCAGCGCGGCCTGCTTCTGCGTCATCAGCCCCGTGGAGTACGCGCTGGACGCGGGCCATGCGGTAGCGACGACAGCGGCAACGGAAGCGGCGAAGGCAGTGTGGATGGGTCGTATCACCGAATGTGCTCCTGAACCTGTTTCCCAGCCGCCGGTCACTTCAACCGCCGGTTACCGATGCTGTCAGAGCCGCCGCCGTCCCGGATGGCCGAAAAGGCGGACGAAATCGCCATTCCCGGAGCAACGACATGTGCCTCGCAGGCTCTGACCCGCTTAACGCGCGAGAGTGCCTGCGAGATTACTGGAGGCAGGGTGTCTGGATGGTTTCTAGCGCTTCGGCCGAACGCACTAACGGGACCCCTCAGTTTGGTGGCCGTGGATCGAACGCGAGCTTGTGCCCGCAGGCACGCCGCGGAGCAGCCATCGTGCCCAGCATCCGGTTGCGCCGCCTGGACTTCTGGCCGCGGCCGCCGCTGCGCGGCTTAACCTCGCGCAGCGCGCAGGGTGAGCCTCCGCCCCAACGAATGGGCGCCCTGCGACCGATTACTTCGCTGCCATCAACGCAACCGTCGTGTCGAGCATCCGGTTGCTGAATCCCCATTCGTTGTCATACCAGCTCGAGACCTTGACGAGGCGGCCGGAGACCTTGGTAAGCGTGGCATCGAAGATCGAGGAGCGCGCGTCGTGGTTGAAGTCGCTGGAAACGAGCGGATCGGTGTTGTAGCCGAGCACACCCTTCAGTTCGCCCACCGCCGCGGCCTTCATGATGCCGTTGACCTCATCGGCCGTCGTGTCGCGGGCGGCGATGAACGAGAGGTCGACGATCGACACGTTGATCGTCGGCACGCGGATCGCATAGCCGTCGAGCTTGCCGTTCAGCTCGGGCATGACAAGGCCGACCGCCGCGGCGGCGCCGGTCTTGGTCGGGATCATGTTGTGGGCCGCGGCGCGCGCACGGCGCAGGTCCTCGTGATAGACGTCCGTGAGCACCTGGTCGTTCGTGTACGCGTGCACCGTCGTCATCAGGCCGTTGACCAGCCCGATCTTCTCGTGCAGCGGCTTGACCAACGGCGCGAGGCAGTTGGTCGTGCATGAAGCATTCGAGATCACCGTGTGGGCGGGCTTGAGCACTCCGTGGTTGACGCCGTAGACGATGGTCGCGTCGACGTCCTTGCCGCCCGGCGCCGAAATGATGACTTTCTTCGCACCGCCCTTCAGGTGGGCCGAGGCCTTCTCCTTGCTGGTGAAGAAGCCCGTGCACTCGAGCACGACATCGACGCCGAGCGCCGCCCAGGGCAGCTCGGCCGGGTTGCGGTTGGCGAGCACCTTGATGCGGTCGCCGTTGACGACCATGGAATCGCCGTCGACGGCCACCGTACCGGGAAACGTGCCGTGTGCCGTGTCGTATTTGGTCAGGTGCGCGTTCGTCTGCGGATCGCCGAGGTCGTTGATCGCGACGATCTGTACGTCGTGCTTCTTGCCGCCTTCGTAGTGCGCGCGCAGGATGTTGCGGCCGATGCGGCCGTAGCCGTTGATGGCAACTTTGATGGTCACTTTCTCTTCCCCTCTGCAATGACTGCGTTCACGGTGGCGACGACGTTGTCGACCGTGAAACCGAAGTGTTTGAACACGTCGGCGGCCGGCGCGGAATCGCCAAAGCGATCGACCCCGATGACCGCGCCGTCGGCGCGGACGTACTTCCACCAGAAGTCCGTGACGCCGGCCTCGATGGCAATGCGCGGCACGCGCGGCGGCAGCACTCTCGTCTTGTACTCGACACTCTGGCGATCGAACACCGAGGTCGACGGCATCGACACCACGCGCACGGGCACGCCGGACGCCTCCAGCACCCGCTGCGCCTCGAAGGCGAGCGGAACTTCGGAGCCGGTCGCGATCAGCACCGCGCGCGCGCGCCGCGCGCCGCCGGCGGCCTCTGCGAGCACATAGGCGCCACGCCGCACTTCCGCGATGTCACGCGCACCCGCGACGTAGGCCACGTTCTGGCGCGAAAGCAGCAGGCTCGTGGGCCCGTCGCGCCGCTCGAGGGCGGCCGCCCAGCCCACCAGCGTTTCGACCGGATCAGCCGGACGCCAGACATCGAGGTTCGGAATGAGGCGCAGGCTCGAGCCGTGCTCGACGGCCTGGTGCGTCGGACCGTCTTCGCCGAGCCCGATCGAATCGTGCGTGAAGACGTAGATCACGCGCTGCTTCATCAGTGCCGACATGCGCACCGCGTTGCGCGCGTAGTCGGAGAAGACCAGGAATGTGCCGACGAAGGGAATGAAGCCGCCGTGCAGTGCGATGCCATTGGCAATCGCGCTCATCCCGAACTCGCGCACGCCGTAGTGGATGTGGCGGCCGTCGAGCGCATCAGGCGTGAGCGCCCTAGCCTTGCTCCACTTCGTAAGATTGCTGCCGGTGAGGTCGGCGGACCCTCCGAGCAGTTCGGGCAAGGCTGGCGCGAGCGCTTCGAGCGCAAGCTGCGAGGCCTTGCGCGTGGCGAGGGTGTCGCGCTTGGCTGCCGCCGCGTCGATCGCGGCCGTCAGCATCGACGCGTACTCGCGGGGCAGGTCGCCGGCGACGCGCCGCTTGAGTTCGGCCGCTTCCTGCGGGAACTGTCGCGCGTAGGCGTCGAATCGCTCGTTCCATGCGGACTCGAGCCGTCGGCCCCGCGCACGCGCATCCCACGCTGCGCGCACATCGTCCGGCACGACGAAGGGCGCGTGCGGCCAGCCAATCGCGGCCCGCGTGGCGGCGATTTCAGCCTCGCCCAGTGCCTCACCGTGCGCCTTCTCGCTGCCGGCGCGGCCCGGCGAACCCTTTCCGATGACGGTGCGTGCAATGACCAGCGTCGGCCGCTGTATCTCAGCCCTGGCCGCCGCGAGCGCGTGGTCGACGGCATCGACGTCATGGCCGTCGACCGGTCCGATGACATTCCACCCGTACGCCTCAAAACGACGGGCCGTGTCGTCGTTGAACCAGCCCTGCACATGGCCGTCGATCGAGATGCCGTTGTCGTCGTAGATCGCAACCAGCTTGTTGAGCCGCCAGGTCCCCGCGAGCGATGCCACCTCGTGCGATACACCTTCCATCAGGCAGCCGTCGCCGACGAACACATAGGTTCGATGGTCGACGATATCGAAGCCGGGTCGATTGAACTCGGCGGCCAGCAGTTTCTCGGCCAGCGCCATGCCGACCGCATTGGCGAGCCCCTGGCCCAACGGACCGGTCGTCGTCTCGATGCCCGGCGTCAGGCCGAACTCGGGATGTCCCGGCGTCCGGCTGCCGAACTGGCGAAAGCGGATCAGTTCTTCGATCGGCAACCCATAGCCGGTGAGATGCAGCAGCGCGTACTGCAGCATCGAGCCGTGCCCGTTGGAGAGCACGAACCGGTCGCGATTCAGCCACCGTGGGTTCTCCGGGTTGTGGGCGAGATGTCCGCCCCAGAGCGCGAGGGCGATCTCCGCCATGCCCATCGGCATCCCCGGATGTCCCGAGTTGGCCTTCTGGACGGCGTCCATGGCGAGCGCGCGGAGCGCATTGGCCATTTGGGTGCGCAAGGACGGTGCGGCCGCGCGGAGGGTTGGGGCGTCGTTCATCGTCGCGCGTCTTGAAGGGAGCAGTGAGGTGGCCGGCTGGCGCGGCGTCATCGGCAAACTACGGGCCGCCAGCGCAGCCGCAGAGGTGAAATGTTAGCAAACACGCCGTTGCCGACGCTGCCCATGGCAGGCTGCAGTGCCCGCCGTTGATGACGGACAGTGCGCAGTTGAACCGCCACTCCAAACTTGCCCTTGAGCACGCTCCAAGTGCTTGAGTACGTGGCGGTTTGCGGTACTATGCACGGCTTTTCCAAATTCGATCCGGAACCAGAAAAGGAAGCAACGGGCGCCAGATTCGCTCTGCAAGAGTCGCAAGCGAACGAAGGCAACGTGCCGTTAGGCAGCATCCCGCCAAAGCCAGCAGGAGCAGCGCAAGCTGCTAGGACCTATGCGCCGCGCCACAGCGCGTGGGTCCCGGATCGTGGGGTTGCGACGCGAGTCGCGATTCAGGTCGATAAGGGCGGACCTGCTGGGGGACGAAGATGCAAGGCCTTCATCTGACTGGCGATCTGTTCGAATGCGGCTGCAACGCAGCCACTCTCACGGATCTCGAAACGCTGTCGTCGCTGTGCCGCAAGGCCACGCTCGACGCCAATCTCACCATCGTCGACGAGACATGGCACGTCTTTCCTGACTGGAACGGACAGCCGGGCGGCATCACGGGCACGATTCTGCTCGCCGAATCCCACCTCGCGATCCATACCTGGCCGGAGCGGCGCGGCGTCACGCTCGACGTCTACGTCTGCAACTTCACCGAAGACAACACGGGCAAGGCCGAACAGCTTTTCGACACGTTGCTGGTCGCGTTCCGGCCGCAGAGTCAGGTCGTCAACCGGATCACGCGCGGAGACGTCGCGCTCGGTACGTCGGCCGCGACTCCCGCGATGGCCCCCGTGGCCGAGCAGCAGCCGGGTCAGCTGAGCTTCGACTGGCTCAATGCGCACTCCGGCTACGGCTTCACGATCAAGGAGAAGCTGGCCGAAATCGAGTCCGAGTATCAGCGCATCGAAGTGCTGGACACGCACCAGTTCGGGCGGCTCTTCCGGCTCGATGGACGCCTGATGACGTCCGAGGGCGACGAGTTCTTCTACCACGAGTGCATGACGCATCCGGCGGCGCTCGCGCATCCGCATCCGGAATCGGTGCTCGTGATCGGCGGCGGCGACGGTGGGTCGTCGGAGGAGCTGTTCAAGCATCCGAGCATCAAGCGCATCGTGATGGCCGAACTCGATCCGGTCGTCATCGACATTTCGAAGCGCTACCTCGGCAGCATCCACAAGGGAGCGTTCGACGATCCACGCCTCGAGATCCGCATCGGCGACGGTTACGAGTATGTGAAGTCGGCCACCGAGAAGTTCGACATGATCGTGCTGGACCTCACGGACCCGGATACGCCGGCGTTCCATCTGTACACGGAAGAGTTCTTCCGCATGTGCCAGCGCTGCCTGAAGCCGGGCGGGATGCTGACGCTGCACCTCGGTTCGCCCGTGTACCAGGCCGACACCGTGCGCAAGAACGCCGCGAACCTGCAGAAGGTCTTCCGCCACGTCGCCCCGCTGTCGCTTTTCATCCCGCTTTACGGTTCGCAGTGGTGCCTGGCCGTGGCGAGTGACACCGTGGATCCCCGATCAATGCCGGTGGAAACGATCGCCCAGCGGCTGGCGGAACGGAAGATCGGCGACCTGCGCTTCTATCACCCGGCGATGCATGCGGCGCTGTTCACGCTGCCGCTCTTCGTCCAGGACCTGGCGGGCTCGCCCGCGCCCAGTGGCAGCGCGCGCGTGGCCCATCTGCGGGCCGCCTGACAGCAACCGCCCTTGCCGGGCCGGCGCGCGTTCGCCGCTCAATCCGAAGGCCGGCGCAAGCCGGCCTTTTTGTTGCGGTGTCGTGCACAGGGCTGGGGCTCTCGCCGTAAGCTTGCTCACCGAGGTGATCCAACGGGATGAGGGATGCCGCAGGCGCGCTTTTTTGTCGATGCCGCTCTCGCCGAGGGCGATGAAACGCCTCTTCCACCTGAAGTGGCGCACCATGCGGTCCGCGTCCTGCGCCTGCGCGAGGGCGATCCCGTCACAGTGTTCAACGGAAGTGGCGGTGAATTTTCGGCACACTTGAGTGTGCAGGGGGCCCGCGCCTGGGCGCACCTGGAACGGTTCGATTCGGTCGAGCGCGAGTCGCCGCTCGCCGTGACACTCGTGCAGGCCTGGGTGGCCACCGACAAGCTCGAGTGGATCGCGGAAAAGGCAGTCGAGCTTGGCGTGACCGACCTCACGCTCGTACCCACGGCACGCAGCGTGGTCCACCTGGACGGTCCCCGGATGGAGCGCCGGCTCGCGCGTCTGCGCGAGATCGTCGTCGCAGCCTGCTGCCAGAGCGGGCGCAACCGGACGCCTGCCGTCACGGCCGCCACGTCACTCGAGCGGGGCTTGCGGGACGCGGTCGCGCAAGGCGCGCGCGGCATCGTGCTCGATCCCCGCGCCCCGGAGCCGCTGCTGGCGGCGGCCAACGCGGTCGCGGCCGTCGCCCTCGCGATCGGCCCCGAGGGGGGGTTCGATGACAACGAGCAGGCGCTCGCTGCGCGTGCCGGCTATCGTCCCGCGTGCCTGGGTCCGCGTATCCTGCGCACTGAAACTGCGGGCCTTGCCGCCCTCGTCGTCCTCCAGGCCATGGCGGGCGACCTGCGAGCGGCACCCGGCGCGCAGTCGGATTCCTGACACCTACGCTGCAATTTCTTCTGGAGGTTCCATGAATATCCTCGACTCACTGCTATCGGGCCTCGCCGGCTCCTCGACAACGACCGGGCAAGGTGCCGCCAACCCACTGCTCCAGCTGGTGCTGCAGATGCTCTCCAGCAACGGTCAGTTCGGAGGACTTTCGGGCCTGGCGCAGCAGTTCCAGCAGGCCGGCCTCGGCGCCGAGGTCAACTCGTGGATTTCGACGGGCCAGAATCTCCCGATTTCGCCCGAGCAGTTGATGCAGGTTTTCGGGCAGGGGCAACTGCAGCAGATGGCCGCCAGCAGCGGCATGGACCTCGGATCGCTCTCGGGCGGGATCGCCGATATGCTGCCGCAGATGATCGACCGCATGACACCGCAGGGCCAGATGCCAGCGGGCGGCCTCGACAGCGCGCTGGCTGAACTGTCCAAGATGATGCCGCGCGGCTGACGGCTCAGCTGTACAGCACGCGGAACGGGATCCTCGCGTCCGCGAACGCCTCGACGACGTCGCGGAAGACATCGAGCAGCGCGGCCCGCTGCTCAGCATCGAACTGGGCAGTGCGCGGCAGCCGCTCGAGCAGCACGACATAGCCCTCCATCGGCGCTTGTTCGAGCAAGTCCGCGAGCGAGTCGTAGAGCGCATCGAGGTTCATGCCAAACCAGGACGGCAATGAAAACGCCTGCGCGATCGCGCGCAGGACGGCCGCTTTATCGGCGCACGCGGCGAGATCCACCTCGATCAGCCGCTGTCCGCCGCGCTCTGCCCACGCGCGCAATTCGGCACGATCGAGTCCGCGCATCGAGCGCACCACATGACTGGGCAGTCGGCCCTGAGCACTGTCGGAACTCTGCGTCATTCGCGTATCCGCCGAAACGAGTTGTAATGGTCGTCGGTGTAGTAATACTCGCCGCTGGTTGCGGGATTGCCCGCGTGGCCTCGACCCGCGACGATCCGCCGTGCACCGCGGTCGCGCTCCCACGGCGTCCTGACCGTGTATTCGGTGTAGTAACCGCGCGGCTGCCTGGGAAGATGCCCTTCGCGGTTGCGGAACACCGTTCCGTCCCTTCGGTACGGGAACGGCCCCCCCTTCTTGATCAGGTCGAGCGTTTCCTGGGCCTGCCGCGGCAGGTCAGCCACGGCCACGTCGCCAGCGAGTCCGCTGGCGGCCTCACGCGCACCACCTGGCGAGCAGGCGACGAGCACACTCACCAGCAGGCCCAGCAGCGCCGCCCGCATTCGCCCCGCCAGCACGTCAGAGCAGCTCGGGCTGGCGCGCCGAGTTGGCTTCGAGCACCGTCAGCGCGGTCATGTTGACGATCCGGCGCACCGTAGCCGACGAGGTCAGGATGTTGACCGGCCGGGCAGCGCCCAACAGGATCGGACCGATCGCGATGTTGTTGCCCGCCGTCGCCTTCAGCAGGTTGTAGGCAACATTGGCTGTGTCAATGTTCGGGCAGACGATCAGGTTGGCTTCGCCCTTGAGCGTCGAGAAGGGCATGATCGAATGTCGCATCGCTTCATCGACCGCACAGTCGGCGTGCATCTCGCCGTCGACCGCCAGTTCGGGCGCGCGCGCCCGGACCAGTTCCAGCGCGGCGCGCATCTTCAATGCAGAGGCGGCGTTGCTCGAACCGAAATTCGAGTGCGACACCAGTGCCACGCAAGGCTCGAAGCCCAGCCGTCGCAGTTCGTCGGCGGCCAGCACCGTGATCTCGGCCACTTCCTCCGCGCTCGGATCGATGTTCACGTGCGTGTCCACCATCGCCAGCTGGCGGCCGGGCAGCATCAGGATGTTCATCGCGGCATAAACGCCGCAGCCCGGGCGTCGGCCAATGACCTGGTCGACGTAGTTCAGGTGCAGGCTGTGCGTGCCGAAGGTGCCGCAGATCATGCCGTCGGCGTCACCCTTGTGGATCATCATCGCGCCGATCAGCGTTTGACGGCGTCGCATCTCGATCTTGGCGTACTGTGCGGTCACGCCCTTGCGAGCGGCGAGCCGGTGATACGTTTCCCAGTAATCGCGGTAGCGGGCGTCGTACTGCGGGTTGATCAGCTCGAAGTCGGTGCCCGGGCTCATCCGCAGCCCGAACCGCTGCAGGCGGCGCTCGATGATGTCGGGGCGGCCGATCAGGATCGGGTGCGCGAGGCCTTCATCGATGACGACCTGGACCGCGCGCAGCACGCGCTCCTCCTCGCCCTCGGCGAACACGATGCGCGACTTGCCGCCCGACGCCACGGCATTCTTCGCGATCGTGAAGATCGGCTTCATGAAGGTGCCGGAGTGATAGACGAACTGCTGCAGCTGATCTCGGTAGGCCGACAGATCCGCGATCGGTCGCGAGGCCACGCCACTTTCCATGGCGGCCTGCGCCACGGCGGGTGCGATGCGCGTGATCAGTCGCGGATCGAACGGCTTGGGAATCAGGTACTCCGGACCGAAGCTGAGGTTGGTGATGCCGTAGGCTGAAGCGACGACATCGCTCTGCTCCTCCTGCGCCAGGCTCGCGACCGCGCGCACCGCGGCGATTTCCATCTCGGTGGTGATCGTCGTCGCGCCCACGTCCAGCGCACCACGGAAGATGAACGGAAAGCACAGCACATTGTTGACCTGGTTCGGATAGTCAGATCGGCCCGTCGCGATGATCGCGTCGTCGCGTACCGCCTTGACTTCTTCCGGCATGATCTCCGGCGTCGGGTTCGCCAGCGCAAGGATCAGCGGGCGCTGCGCCATTTTTGCGACCATCTCGCCTTTCACCACGCCGCCGGCCGAGAGCCCCAGGAACACGTCCGCGTCGGCGATCACCTCGGTGAGCTTGCGGGCCCCCGTGTCCTGCGCAAACTTGGCCTTGTCTTCGTCCATCAGCACGGTGCGGCCGCGGTAGACCACGCCTTCGATGTCCGTGACCCAGATGTGCTTGCGCGGCAATCCCAGCTGGACCAGAAGCTCGAGGCAGGCGAGCGCGGCGGCGCCTGCGCCGCTTGTGACCAGCTTCACCTGGTCGAGTTGCTTGCCGACGACTTTCAGTCCATTCAGGATCGCCGCGCCCACGATGATCGCCGTGCCGTGCTGGTCATCGTGGAATACCGGGATCTTCAGGCGGTCACGCAGCTTGCGCTCAACGTAGAAACACTCGGGCGCCTTGATGTCCTCGAGGTTGATGCCGCCAAAGGTCGGTTCGAGTGCGGCGATCACCTCGATCAGCCGGTCGGGGTCCAGTTCGTTGATCTCGATGTCAAAGACGTCGATGCCCGCAAACTTCTTGAACAGGACCGCCTTGCCCTCCATGACCGGCTTGGCGGCCAGAGGTCCGATGTTTCCCAGCCCGAGCACAGCCGTGCCATTCGTCACCACGCCGACGAGGTTGCCGCGTGCGGTGTAACGAAAGACATCCGCAGGGTCCGCATGGATCGCCTCGCTCGCCGCCGCCACCCCTGGTGAGTACGCCAGCGCCAGGTCGCGCTGGTTGACCAACTGCTTGGTCGGCGCAATGGAAATCTTTCCGGGCTGCGGCTTCTCGTGGTACTCCAGCGCGGCGCGCCGCAGATCGGACTGTTCGGTGGTCGGCATGGATTGCTACGCCCCGGGCTCAAGGATCGGACATTATCCGCGCCGCCCACGGCGCCCGTGCAGGCGGCGTCGCGCAGAGCTGCGCGGCCGCTGGCTCACGCCCGCGCGTTGGCGGTCCAGCCTGAAGTCAGGCCGTCCGGACACACCTTGCACAACTGAAGCTCAGATTGTCCCTCGCTTGACCTAGACAAACTTGACTTCTGCTGACGTTTCCATAGACTTCGCCCAACCTCTTTCCGAGCCTGTCAAACGGCCTGGACGCGGCAACCCTAGTCGGTGCCTCTCCTCCTCCCTCTTCTACCGAATGCGGGTGCGTCCAGGTGACGGGCTCTTTTTTTGTCCATGTCAAATAAGAGAGCGGTCACTAACTTCATGGCCGGCCCGTCCTAGAATCGGGCCTTCCAGGGAGGAGGCGCCATGAGCCCGCTCGCCGCGCGCGCTGCGCGGATCGAACCGTTCCATGTGATGGAGGTCGTCAAGCAGGCAGACGCACTGGAACGCGCAGGGCGGTCGGTCATTCACCTCAGCATCGGTGAGCCCGACTTCACCGCCACCGAACCGGTGCGAAGAGCCGCGGCCCTTGCCATCGAACAAGGACGCACGCAGTACACCCCCGCCCTGGGCCTGCACCTGCTGCGCGATCGCATTGCCGAGTGGTACGCGACGCGCTTCGGCGTCCGCGTCGATCCGGCTGCAATTGCTGTTACAGCAGGAGCTTCGGGGGCTCTGTTGCTCACCTGCGCCGCACTGGTCGAACCGGACACCGAGGTGCTGATGCCGGATCCGAGCTACCCGTGCAACCGCCACTTCATTACCGCGTTCGAAGGACGAGCGCGACTTGTGCCGACCGGACCGGAGACCCGCTTTCAGCTGGACGCGGCGTTGGTCGCGCAGCACTGGGCCGCCGCCACGCGTGGCGTGCTGGTCGCATCGCCGTCCAACCCGACCGGAACTTCGATCGCGTCCAGTGAGCTGGTCAAGCTCATCGCCGCGGTGCATGCCCGCAATGGTTTCGTCATCAGCGACGAGATCTATCTCGGGCTGTCTTACGACGACATCGCCTCGACCGCGCTCGCCATCAGCGACCAGGTCATCGTCATCAACAGCTTCTCGAAGTACTTCGCGATGACGGGCTGGCGTCTTGGCTGGGTCGTCATGCCACCGCAGCTCCGACCAGCGCTCGAACGTCTCGCGCAGAACCTGTACATCTGCGCATCGTCGGTCGCGCAGCACGCCGCCCTGGCCTGCTTCGAGCCGGAGTCGGTGGCGGTCTACGAAGCACAGTGCGCGGAGTTTCGCCGCCGTCGCGACTTCCTGGTCCCGGCGCTGGAAGGACTGGGATTTGGTGTTCCGGTGCACCCTGACGGGGCGTTCTATGTGTACGCGGACATCAGCCGGTTCGGCAAAGACAGTGACCGCTTCGTCGATTCAGTGCTGCAGGCGACGGGCGTCTGCATGGTTCCGGGCAAGGACTTCGGAGTTCACAGTCCGCAGCGGTTCGTGCGGGTCTCGTATGCGACTTCCTACGAGCGCCTGTGCGAAGCGGTGGAGCGGCTGCAGAAGTATCTGACCCGCTAGCCAACGCCCACGATGGGTTTCAGGGCCGGGCGTGCATGCCCGGCCCGAGGCCGACTCAGACGGCGCGCTCGCGCACGGTCTCTTCGGTTAGCGTGCCGGCAGGCGGACTGGACACCGGCTGTATTGCCGGCGCACTGGACTCGGCGGTTGAGGCCGGTTTCTGCTCGGAGGCCGCGGTCGCCGTGCGTCCGGCCGCAATGGCCGCGTCGACCTTTCCGGTCGAAGCAAGGGCCAGGCGGGCACGCTCGCCCAGTACCCGGGCGCCGTAGCCGCCGTCGTCAGGCAAATTGCCCGCGCCGACATACAGTTGAAGCCCACGCTCGACCGAACCGCCCCGATTGATCAGATCGTTCAGGATCGCCGATCCGACTTTCATGTTCGCGATCGGGTCGAGCGCGGCGAGGTGACCTCCGTGCGGCTCGAAGCGCTCGGCATGCACGCGGGTCATGACCTGCATCAGTCCCTGGGCCCCCATTGCGCTTTCGGCGAACGGGTTGAGGCTCGATTCGATCGCGACGACCGACAGGATCAGCAGCGGATCGAGCTTGCTCTCCTTTCCGATCTGGAACGCCGCTGAAACCAGCATGCGGGTGGCTTCTTCCGCGACACGGTAGCGCCGCGACAGGTACTGCACGACGTGCTTCTGCTGCGGATCAACCGCTGCCGTGGGCGTCTCCGCCGCCGTGCCCACCGGCGCGACGGCCTCTTCGACCGGTTCCATGGCGGGGGCCGTCGCCAGCATCGACGGCACCCGGAAGGCCGACATGAGGGTCGAACGTGCCCCCTCATTCAATAGAAGGACGGCCGCCAACAAAAGGGCCGAGCATCCGGAAAAGGTCACGACCAGGCGTGCGGCCGCCAGAGCACCGTCGCGGATGTCGCGGACGGCGTCAGCCCAGGCGAACTGGCGCGCCGGCGACAGGTGCAACGAAATCGTGGTTGATGTCATGCGTGCCTCCTTATGCTGAACGGCCACGGGTCACAGGGACCACCGGTCGCCACTCACAGGTTGGTACGTTGAACCCGACGGCCCACGAGCCGGATCGGATCCTCGGGATCCCCGCCGCGCCCGGAGGCGACAACAGGAACCAGTACGGATGGGATAAATTCCCTACCAAAGAACACTGGGCGGGACGCGGAACTCCTTGGTGATGTCTCCGCCGACTCGACCCGTCAGTAATGCCGCAGCGCGAAAAGCCAGCCAAACGGCTGACACGAATTTTAGGGTCTCAAGGACGCTGGTCAACCCGAAGATTCTGCAATTCCGACCGACGGGGGAGCCGCCGACCAGCGCATTCGATCAGGTCGATGTATCATAAATACAATAAATCAAATACTTACAAAGCAGATCTGATGTCAGTAAGCGCTCATTTAGAGTCGCAACTTATTTTGCTGCTCCGCAACAAAAACCCATGAAATATCGGGACCTGAGGGACTTCATCGCCCGACTCGAGGCCGCCGGCCTGCTGCGGCGGATTGGCCTGCCGGTCTCGCCGCAGTTCGAGATGACCGAAATCTGTGACCGCACGCTCCGCGCGGCGGGGCCTGCTTTGCTGTTCGAACGCCCGCAGGGACAGACGATTCCCGTCCTCGCCAATCTGTTTGGAACCCCCCAGCGGGTGGCGCTGGGCATGGGCGCGGCGGATGTCAGCGCCTTGCGCGACGTCGGTGAACTGCTGGCGAGCCTGAAGGAGCCCGAAGCCCCCAAAGGCATGCGGGACGCGCTGGGCAAGGTGGCGCTGCTGAAGAGCGCTCTATGGGACATGGCACCGAAAGAGGTCCGCTCGGCGCCTTGCCAGGAATTGGTCTGGGAGGGCGATCAGGTCGACCTGTCCCGGTTGCCGATCCAGACCTGCTGGCCCGGCGACGCCGGCCCGCTGATCACCTGGGGCCTGGTCATCACGCGAGGCCCGCACAAGGCGCGGCAGAACCTGGGCATCTATCGCCAGCAGGTGATCGGGCACAACAAACTCATCATGCGCTGGCTCGCCCATCGCGGTGGCGCCCTCGACTTCCGCGACCATGCGCTGGCCCGCCCGCGCCAGCCGTTCCCGATTGCGGTCGCCCTAGGCGCGGATCCTGCCACCATCCTGGGCGCTGTCACGCCCGTCCCCGACAGCCTCTCGGAATATCAGTTCGCCGGCCTGCTCCGCGGAGGACGCACCGAGACGGTCAAGTGCCTTGGCAGCGACCTGCAGGTTCCGGCGTCGGCCGAGATCGTGCTCGAGGGCCACCTCCGGCCCGAGCCGGCGCCGGCGCCCGTCCCCGCTGGAGCGCCGCCGCGACCGGCTTCGGACTACGAACTGGCCCTGGAAGGTCCGTTTGGCGACCACACGGGCTACTACAACGAACGCGACTGGTTCCCGGTGTTCACGGTCGACCGGATCACGATGCGCCGGGACCCGGTCTACCACTCGACCTACACCGGTAAGCCGCCCGATGAACCCGCCATCCTCGGCGTCGCGCTCAATGAAGTGTTCGTACCGATACTGCGCCGGACGTTTCCGGAGATCGTCGACTTCTACCTGCCGCCGGAGGGTTGCAGCTACCGCATGGCGGTGGTCTCGATGCGCAAGCAGTACGCGGGACACGCCAAGCGCGTGATGTTCGGCGTCTGGAGTTTCCTGCGCCAGTTCATGTACACCAAGTTCATTGTCGTCGTCGACGAGGACGTCGACGCACGCGACTGGAAGGAAGTCATCTGGGCGATCACGACCCGCGTCGATCCCACGCGCGATACGGTACTGGTCGACAACACGCCGATCGATTACCTCGATTTCGCGTCGCCCGTTTCGGGCCTCGGCAGCAAGATGGGGATCGACGCGACCAACAAGTGGGCGGGAGAAACGACGCGCGAGTGGGGTCGCCCGATCACGATGGACGCGGCGGTGAAGGCGCGGGTGGATGCGATCTGGAACGAGCTCCGTCTCTAGGAGGCAACCATGGCCATCGAACGCAAGGCGATACGCCGGGGCGGCATCAAGTCCGCCGGCTACGACCGCAACCAGCGCGTGCTCGAGATCGAATTCGACAACGGCGATGTCATCCAGCACACCGCGGTGGGCGAGGAGATCGCGCGGCGCTTCCTGACCGCCTCATCCCCGGCAAGCGTCTACAAGGACACGATCCAGGAAGAGTTCACCTTAAAACGGGTGCGATGACGCCGTCGGGCAATCGCGTACACGAGCGACGCTAACGGAAGAACAAAGTCGCCAGCCCCAGAAAGATGAAGAACCCGCCGGAGTCGGTGGTAAAGGTCAGCAGCACCGAACCGCCGATCGCCGGATCGCGGCCGGACGCACGCAGTGCCATCGGCACGGCGAGCCCCACGCCGGCGGCCACCAGCATGTTCAGCACCATGGCCAGGAACATGACGAAGCCGAGCAGCGCCCCATTGGGAGTGTCGCGATAGAGCAGCCATGCGAGTAGCCCCGCGAGCCCGCCCCACACGACGCCATTCAGCACCGCGATGCTGATCTCCTTGAGCACGAGCCGGCGCTGGTTGCCGGACGTGACCTGGCCCAGCGCCAGCGAACGCACGAGCAGCGTCAGCGTCTGGTTGCCCGAATTTCCGGCGATTCCAGCGACGATCGGCATCAGCGCTGCCAGCGCGACGACCCTTTCGATCGTGCCCTCGAACGCGTCGATGACGCGGCTGGCAAAGAATGCGGTGCACAGATTGACCGCCAGCCACAGCCAGCGGTTCTTCGCCGAGTTCCAGACCGACGCGAAAATGTCTTCGTCTTCGCGCAGGCCGGCCTGCGCCAGCGCCGCCTCTTCGCCCTCTTCGCGGATGACGTCCACGACTTCGTCGACCGTCAGACGCCCGACCAGGCGGCCGCCGGAGTCGACGACCGGCGCCGAGACGAGGTTGTAGCGCTCGAAGGCCTGCGCCGCTTCGCCGCCATCGTCAAGCGGCGAAAGCGTCAGCAGATCCTTCTTCATCACCGCCGTGACTTCGGTATCGGGCTCGTTGATCAGCAGCCGGTCGAGCGGCAGGGCACCCTTCAGTACTTCGTGCCGGTCGACGACGAATACCTGGTCGGTGTGGTCGGGCAACTCGTCAAAGCGCCGCAGGTAACGCAGCACGACCTCGAGCGTCACGTCCTCGCGGATCGTGATCATTTCGAAGTCCATCAGGGCGCCAACCGATTCCTCCGGATACGACATCGCGGCACGCAGCTGCGCGCGCTCTTCGCTGGTCAGCCCTTCGCGGACTTCGTCGACGACATCGACCGGCAGATCCGGAGCCAGCGCGGCGATTTCGTCGGTCTCGAGACTCTCGACAGCGTCGACGAGTTCCTCGCGATCCATCGACGCGATCAGCGTCTCCCGGACGGCGTCGTTGACCTCGAGCAGGATCTCGCCGTCGCGGTCTGCCTTGACGCAGTCCCAAACCACCAAGCGGTCGTCGAGCGGCAGCGCCTCCAGGATGTACGCGATGTCGGCGGCGTGCAGGCGATCGAGAATCGACCGCAGCTCGCTCAGGTGCTGGCGATGCACCAGTTGCTCGACCAGCGGCTTCCTGTCTTCGGACGGGGACTGCTCGCGATGGACCAGCGCTTCGACGCGACGCTGCTTTTCGAGCACGTGCTGGACGCGAACGAGCGCGCGCTGCGCGGCCTCGGGATCGCGCACCGGAGCGTCGCGCTGCGCGTCGCGGTCCAGCAGTTCCTGCTCGGTCATCTCTGCTCCCTCGCGTTGTGCTCCGCCCGTTCGAAAGGGACGTCGCCCGCCTTCAGAAGGCCTCGCGGCGGGCGTTGCTGCATCTCGCTGCGCGCAATCACTCTGAGTGGGTCGTGGCCCGCTGCCGGCGTAGGGCCACCCAAAGGCTGCGCGATTGTAAGCGCGCGATGCTCCGGATTCGTGCCGAAAAGCGGCCCGCTAGGGGACGACCGCGTCGGGCATGTAGCGCAGTATCGCGCCGGTCCGGCCGTCGAGATACGGCCCGGAACGCACGCGGCCGTAGCGCTTGGGGTTGGGGAGGAATGCGGCGAGGCGCGCCGCCTGTTCGGGTCCGAGCTGCGCCGCACTGACGCCGAAGTAGTGACGCGCCGCGGCCTCTGCACCGAACACGCCTTCGCCCCACTCGACAACGTTGAGGTAGACCTCGAGAATGCGGCGCTTGTCCCAGAACGCCTCGATCATGTAGGTGATCACGAGCTCCTGCGCCTTGCGCACATAGCTGCGCTCCGGTGACAGGAACAGGTTCTTGGCAAGCTGCTGTGTGATCGTCGATCCGCCACGCGCCGGTCGTCCGCGCTTGACGTTGTCCTTGTAGGCCTTTTCGATCGCTTCCCAGTCCACGCCTTCGTGCTCGGCGAAGCGCGCATCTTCTGCCGTGATGACGGCCCGCTTGAGACTCACGGCGATGCGTTCGTACGGCACCCAGCGGTGCTTCAGCTCGGCCTTGGGATTGCGCGCCTGCAACGCCGCAAGCTCACGCCGCATGAACGCGGTCTCCTGGGGATCATTCCAGCGCCACCAGGCGATCCAGCCTGCATACCAGAGCTGCACCGCCAGGATGAGCAGTGCGATCAGCAGCGCAATGCGCAGGGTCCAGCGCACGAACACTCGCGAAGTCACTCGGTTGCCATGGTGTGGTTCGGGCGGCGCGAGGCCGCGCTCGCCGGGAGGCGTTTCGGCTAGCGGACGACGGTAACCGTCTCCGCCGCAGCCTGACTCAGCAGTTCGCGCAGCTCGCGGTACACGGGCGCCGTGTCGGGGCGGACGCCGCGCCAGAGGAGGAACGACTCGGCCGCCTGTTCGATCAGCATCCCGAGTCCGTCGCAGACGGTCTTGGCTCCGCCGCTGCGGGCCAGTTCCATGAAAGGTGTCGGATCGGCCGCGTAGACCAGGTCATAGGCCAGCGTGCAGTCATTGAACGTCTCGGGGTCGATGGGAGGGGCCTCGTGCTTGAGGCCCGTCGTCGTGCCGTTGATGATGAGATCGAAGTGCTCGGCAGGGATCTCGTCGAGATGTATCGCCTCGACGCCGAACTCCTCGGCGAGTTCCTCGGCGCGCTGATGAGTGCGGTTTGCGACGGCAATCCAGCGCGGACTCGCGTCGAGCAGCGAGCCGATCACTCCGCGTACCGCGCCGCCGGCTCCCAGCACGAGGACGGAGCACTCGCTGAAGTCGAACTTGAGGCGTTCCCGCACATCGCGCACGAAACCGATGCCGTCGGTGTTGTCGCCGATGATCGTGTCGCCGTCGAACTTGAGGGTATTGACCGCCCCCGCGAGGCGCGCCCGCGGCATCAGATCGTCGGACAGCTTGGCAGCGTCCAGCTTGAACGGCACGGTGACATTGAGCCCGCGATAACCCGCGTCTCGCAGCGCAAGCGCCTTTTCCTCGAAGCCGTCGAGCGGGACCTCGATGCGCTCGTACGAAATCTTCTGGCGTGTCTGGCGCGCAAAACGCTCGTGGATCTCCGGCGAGCGACTGTGCGCGATCGGATTGCCGACGACTCCGTACTTGTCCACACCGTTCATGGGTTGCCGCTTGTGCGTGTCGACAGTTGATCGTTGGTGAAGATCCAGGTCCGCGTAATTTCGAGTACATCCGTGTCGCGCGCGATCTCGGGCGGAAACGGCGGGTACGGAGCAGCCATGTTAACGATGCGGCGGGCCGCGCGGTCAAGTACGGGTGATCCCGACGACTGTTCCAGCGTGGCCTCCACCAGTGAACCGTCCTTGCGCACGGCAACCGTCATCCGAAGCGTGCCATAGACTTTGCCACGCGCCTCGTCCGGATAGTGCTCGTTGCCGATCTTTTCGACGCGCGAACGCCAGTCTTCGACATAGCGGGCGTACCGGTACTCGGAGGTGCTCGGCATGAAATGATGCTTGCGGGGCCGCTTTTGATAGTCGGAAATCTGCTTGGCGATCTCCGCCTGCGTGCGCGCGAGCTGCTGCCGCGTCTCCTCCTCCGAGGCGCCCGGTTGCGGCGAGTCGGCTGCGGTCTCCTTGCGTGGCAGTGGCCGCATCTGCAGGGAATCCTTCAGCGCCGTGAGCAGCTTTTTCTGCTCTTCCTCAAGCTGCTCGACCAGGCGGCGGGCGGAATCGAGCGCGTCACCGTCGCGCATCTGCAACGAATTCGGCAAGGGGGAGGTACGGCGCCCGGCTTCATGGGATCCGCCACCGTCGAGATTTGCCTGCGCCAGAGCTTCGGCCTTGCCGGGCCGCGTGTCGCTCTTGGCGTTGACAAGGATGATCTCGAGCGGGGGATCGGTCGAACGGACCCGCAGGAACTCCGGGTCGACGAATCGGACGGCCAGCACCGTCATGTGCAGGCCGATGGAAACGGTCAACGCCATGACCAACGCCTTGTCGGCAAGAAAGGCCGCAACTCCGCGCGGAGTCTCGTCGGCAAGATTCATGCGTCAGGCAGGTGCGGGTTCATGGCAAATCGATTGTAGCCACGAGTACTGCGACCGGATCACACGATCACGCGACCGGCGTGCGGATGACCTACTCACGTGCCTCGGGGTTCGACGACGGATGGGCGTCCGCGCTGCCCGGTGCCGCCTGCGCCGCACTCGCCCCGTTGCCAGCCTCGGCGGGCGCAGCGTCCTCGGAGTCGTCGATGTCGTCCACCTGTTCCGACAGGACACGATGCACCCGTGCCTCGAGCGTCAGGTCGATGTCATCGGCCCCCAGCACATCGAGTTCCAGACGCTGCCCGCGCGGCAGTTCGGGCAGGCCCGGCAGGCGCGTCACATAGGGCAAACCTTCCAGGCGCAGCACGTCCCCCCGGATCACCGTCGCCTCGAGGCGCCTGATGTCCTCCTGTCGAATCCAGCGTTGCGCCCAGTAGCGCTCCATGCGCTGCTGGAACTCCGCGTAGGCCGAGTAGGCCGCATCGAAGCCGGAAACGATCGCAAAGAGATCCGCATCATTCGCGCTGTACGGTGCAGGCCGGTTGCCGACGCAGGCAATCAACTGACGCTGGTTGACCAGGTCGACATAGCGCCGCAGCGGTGATGAACTCCACGCGTAGTGGCTGACCCCGATGCCTTCATGCGCCGCCGGTGCCGTCGACATGCGCACGCGCCCCATGGCCTGAGAGCGATAGATCCCCGCAACACCGCGCTCGGCGAGCCACTTGCCCCAGGTACTGTTGGCGAAGATCATCAGCTCCGCGACCAAGAGGTCCAGCGGGGCGCCGCGACGGCGCTGCCTGATCGTCACGTGCGAGTGTTCGCCCTCACCGTCGAGCTCGAACGAGTAATCGATGCGGCCCAGGGGTTCGGACCGCCCCCGCACGGCCTCGCGGCGGGCCAGGAGCGCGCGGGCGAAGCGCCACAGCAACGAGAGTTCGGGGGCAAATGGCGCATCGAAGTCCGCGGTGACGATCGATTCCTCGGTGATGACGGCGTCCAGCCGATCGTGCCGCAGGTTGGCAGCGATCCGGATACGCTCGACCCGGGTTTCGGTGGCGAGTACCTCGAGGCTGTCGGGTGCGACATCGACATACAGCGACAGCACCGGCACCTCCCGACCCTCGGCGAGGGAGTAGGCGTCGACCCATTCCGTCGGCAGCATCGTCAGCTTGAATCCGGGCGCATAGACCGTCGACATGCGCGCGCGTGCAACGACGTCCAGCACATGCGCGCGCTTGAGCGCGACACCCGGCGCCGCGATGTGGATGCCAATGCGGACGGTCGAGCCGATTTTCGACACCGAGAACGCATCGTCGATCTCGGTCGTCGCGCTGTCATCGATCGAAAATGCCTCGACCGCGCCCAGCGGCAGTCCGACGTCGACGGTCGGCGCGGGCAGGTCCGGGCCGAAGCCGGCGCCGCGCGGGAAGTGCTGTGCCAGGAAGCTGTCGACATGCCATCGGTAGGGCGACTCGATCGCCCGCGTGGCCAACAGCAGGCGCAGCGGTGTGGTCTGCGACTCGTTGGCGGCCTGCTCGAGCGCCTTCACTTCGAGCGTGCTGCGATCAGGCCGCACGAGCAGTTCGATCGCCTGCGATGCAATGGCGGCCGGCGCGTGGCCGCGCTTCAGTTCATCGACGTACTGCTGCCGCAACGCGTCCTGCTGCCGCTTGCGCTCGACCGCGGCCAGTGCGGCCTTCAGCGTGTCGGGGGGCGCCGGGCGATAGCGTCCACGTCCCTTGCGATAGAAGTACACGGGCGCCGAATGCAGGCGAATCAGCAGTGCCGCTTCCTGCACGCTCGACGGCTTGGCGCCGAAGTAGTCCCGGGCCAGATCGCGGAAGCCGAACTCTGCCTGGGGTGACGCTTCCCACAGGAAGTCGAGGTCGATGTCCTCGGCTTCGGCGTGCGCGCGCTCGAGCAACCGTCCCGGGCCCGGCTCTTCGAACTGCAACAGCACGTGCGAACTCTTGACCTTGCTGCGTTTGCCGCTCGGAAGCTCGACCTGGAACGAGGCGTCGGTAGCGGACAGCACGCCGCCGGCCTTGAAGGCCCCGTCTTCCTCGAACAGCAGGTTCAAATGGCCCTCATCAGAGGGTTGCCACGAAGGCGCGAACGCCGCGCAGCAACAGCTCGACCGCGATCGCGGCCAGCACCAGGCCCATCAGCCGTTCGAAGGCCAGCGTGACGCGCTCGCCCAGCAGCGCCTGCAGGCGGCCGGCCGAAACGAGGATCACCGCGCTGATCACCATGACCACGGCGATCGCCGCGACCCACTCGGGCCAGCGCGCCGGATTCTTCGAGACCAACAGCATGACGGTCGCCAGCGCCGAAGGGCCGGCCAGGGCCGGCACCGCGAGCGGCACGATAAAAGGCTCGCCACCCGGCGACGCTCCGTACACCCCGTCGGGCGAGGGAAAGACCATGCGCAGCGCAACCAGCATCAGCACCACGCCGCCGCCGATCTGCAGCGCGATTTCCGACAGGCCGAGTGTCTGCAGGAACGGACGCCCGGCGAACACGAAGATCGTGAGGACGACGAAGGCGATCAGGCACTCGCGCAGGACGATGAAGAGGCGCCGCTGCGGCGGCACGTCGCGCAGGGCGGAAATGAAGATGGGAATGTTGCCGAACGGGTCGGCCACCAGAAACAGCAGTAGGACGGCAGAAAGGAAAGTGTCGTTCATGCGTCGGTCGCCGCTTCCGTGCCGGCACTGACGCGCAGCAGGTCGTTGGGCCGGATCGGGAACACGCAATACGGGGTCCCGCCGGCCGCCCATACGGTGTCGAAGCGCCGCAAGGAGGCATCCACGAACGTCGTCATCGCCTGCGCGTGCGCGACCGGTGCGACGCCGCCGATTGCAAAGCCCGCGTGCTCCCGCACGAAATCCGGGCTGGCGCGCTCGATCGGCTCTCCAATCAGCTGTGCGATACGGTCCTCGCTGACGCGCCGGTCACCAGCCGCGATCACGAGCACAGCCCGGCCCGTCGTCGCAGCCCGGAACACGAGCGACTTCGCAATCTGGCCAACGTCGAGCCCCAGTGCGTCGGCCGCCTGCTGCGCCGTTCGCGCCGCCGCTGCAAGCTGGACGATGCGCGTGTCGAGACCGGCAGCCGCCAGCGCACGCTGCACGCGTTCCGCCGAGGCAGGCAGCGTTTCCGACTCCATGATCAGACCGTGAGCCCGCCGGCGACTTCGATGACAGCGCCATTGATATAGGACGCGTCGTCCGAGGCGAGGAATGCGTACACGTTGGCGATGTCCTCGGGCGTGCCGAGGCGCCGCAGCGGTACGCGCTCCTTCATCTGGTGCAGCACCTTCTCCGGGATCGTCCTGAGGATCGGGGTCTCGATGAAACCCGGCGCCACGGCATTGCAGCGGACGCCCTTCGGCCCAAGCTCCCGCGACCAGGTCTTGACGAACCCGATGACGCCGAACTTGCTGGCCGCATAGTTCGTCTGCCCGAAGTTGCCGTAGATGCCGACGACGCTCGAGGCATTGAGAATGACGCCGCTGCCCTGCTGAACCATGATGTCCGCCACGGCGCGCGAGCAGTTGAACGTCCCCTTGAGGTTGACGTCGATGACGCGATCGAACTGCTCGTCGTTCATCTTCTGCAGGCGGGCGTCGAGCGTGATGCCGGCATTGTTGACCAGCACGTCGATGGAGCCATGGCGGGTGTGGACGGAACTCACCATCGCGTCGATCTGGTCACGGCGCGTCACGTCGACAACGAAGCCTTCGACCGTCCCGAGTTCCCTCAACGCCTCGACCGCGGCGTCGACGCTCTCGCTGCGGATGTCGCACAGCGCAACAATGGCGCCATCCTCGAGAAACCGCCGCGCGGTCGCCAGCCCGATGCCTTGCGCCGCTCCCGTGACGATGCACACACGTCCCTGCAACCGCTTCATCCACCTCTCCCCAAGAAACCTCAGTCGATCTCAATCAACCTCGATCACTGTCCGCCCTGACCGCAGAACGCCAGGACATCTTCCAGATGATCGGCAAAGTCCGACAACTCGTGGTCGCTGCCCTCAATGATGATCTGGCGCGCCCCTGAGTACTTGCGCATCATCGCGCGGTAGTCGATCACGGTGTCGCCCGTGGCGGCGATCAGCAGGTACCTCTCCGGTTCCGTGATCGTCGGCGTGTCGATTGAATCGAGTTCGCCGAGATACTCGCGGCGGAAGTCGATCGACGCATCCGAGAAGAACACCGGCTGCTCCCCAAGGTGGTTCGCCAGGTCATCCTGAGGGCGTATGGCCGGGTTCAGCAGCACAGCTCGGCAACCGAGCCGTTCCGCGAGCCATGTCGCGTAGTAGCCCCCCAACGATGACCCGATCAGCGCCAGACGGTCCGGCGCAAGGCCCTGGACCAGACGTTCAACCTCCTTTACAGCGTGCGCCGGCGATGCGGACAGCGCCGGGCTAAGATACTCGGCCGACCTGCCGCGCGACGCCATCGCCTGCCTCAGCATCGTGGCCTTGCGCGATGCGGGCGAGGAACGGAAACCGTGCAGGTAGACGATCACGCGACCGCCGCGCGCTCGGCCAGGCGCGCAAGCAGCGTGCCGTGGATACCGCCAAAACCGCCGTTGCTCATCACGAGCACACGGTCGCCGGCACGGACGTAAGCCAGGATGTCGTCAACCAGCGCGGGCAACGCATCGCGGGTGGTGGCGCGGTCGCCGAGCGGAGCGAGCGCCGCCGCAACGTCCCAGCCGATGCCCGGTCCTGCGTAACAGAACACGCGATCTGCACCTTGCAGGCTTGGCGCGAGTTCTGCCTTCACCGCGCCCTGTTTCATAGTATTGGAGCGCGGCTCGAGGACCGCAACGATGCGCGCCGATCCGGCCTGGCTGCGCAGCGCGGCGATCGTCTCGCGAATCGCCGTGGGGTGATGCGCGAAGTCGTCGATGACGGTGATGCCTTCGACCGTTCCCCGCACTTCGAGCCGCCGCTTGACGCCGCCGAATTTCGCCAGCGCTTCAAGCGCCAGCTTGGGCTCGACGCCGACGTGATGGGCCGCCGCGACCGCTGCCAGTGCGTTGCTGCGGTTGTGCGCGCCGGGCAGTTCCAGGTGCAGCGGACCGACGATCGCGTCCTCGAACCGGACAAGGTGCGGCGGCTCGGCACCAGCCTGCCAGCCGGACGCACCGCCAAAGTACTCGACCTCGCTCCAGCACCCGCGCGCAAGGACCCGCGCCAGCGCGGCGTCCTGTCGGTTGACGATGAGCCGCGCGCGCGCCGGCAGCGTGCGGACGAAGTGGTGGAACTGCGTCTCGATCGCCGCGAGGTCGGCAAAGATATCCGCGTGGTCGAACTCGAGGTTGTTGAGTATCGCCGTGCGTGCGCGGTAATGCAGGAACTTGGAGCGCTTGTCGAAGTAGGCGGTATCGTATTCGTCGGCCTCAATGACGAAGTGCCGGCCGCCGGTGAGTCGGGCCGAGCGACCGAAGTCATTCGGCACGCCACCGACCAGGAAACCGGGGGCGAGGCCCGCATGCTCCAGGATCGCCACCAGCATCGATGTCGTCGTCGTCTTGCCGTGGGTTCCTGCCACGGCCAGCACGTGCCGACCCGCAAGGATGTGCTCGACCAGCCACTGCGGCCCGGACACGAACGGCAAGTCGCGGTCGAGGATCGCTTCCATCAGCGGGTTGCCGCGCGTGACGACATTGCCGATCACCCACAGGTCCGGCTGCAGGGCAATCTGATCGGCGCCATAGCCTTCGATGAGTTCAACCCCCGCGGCCGCGAGTTGATCGCTCATCGGCGGGTAGACATTGGCGTCACAGCCCGAGACCCGATGACCGGCGGCAAGCGCGAGCTGTGCGAGCCCGCCCATGAACGTGCCGCAGATGCCCAGGACGTGGATATGCACAGGTCGTTGAACGAAATGGAGGTTGGGCCGGGCGAAGCTTTGCCCGCCGAGAGGAGGCGCGCGATTGTAATGCCCGCGACACCGCCGGCCCGGCGGCTAGACTCCCACCTCGTCATGCCTGTCCGCCCCGATCGCCTGCGCACCGAAGTGGCCGCCACCGCAGCTCGCCTCATCGCCGAAGAAGGGTGCGACTACGCGCAGGCCAAGCGTCGCGCCGTGCGCGAACTGCTCGGCGACGGGTCGGATACGCGCGGGGCGATGCCGGACAATGCGGAGATCGAGCATGAGTTGCGGCGCCATCTGCAGCTCTTCGCCGCGGACACCCATCCCGGCCTGCTCACGGACCTGCGGTGCCTCGCGGTCGAGCTCATGGCGCGGCTCGATCCGTTCAACCCTCATCTCGTGGGCGCCGTGTTGAGTGGCACGGCAACCGAGCATTCAGACATCGAACTTCACCTGTTTACGGACAGCGCCAAGGACGTGGAGGTCTTCCTGATGGATGCCGGCATCGACTTCGACGTGGAAAGCGGCGCTGACGAGGGCACACCCGCCGCGCTCGAATGCCTCAGCTTCATCGCGCCGACCGGCGGCGGGCGCGCGCCGTCACGGGGATCGCGGGTCGGTGTGCGCCTGCATGTGTTCGATCAGGACGCCATTCGGTTCGCGCCACGCCACAAGGCCGCCTCCTCACCCGGGTTCGAGCTTCACCCGGTTGCCGCCAGCGGACGCGCAAGCCTGGCCGCGGTACGGCAACTGATCGAGGCCACGCGATGACGGCACTGCGCCGACGGTGGTTAGTGGCGGGTGTCGGGCTCGGCGCCCTGATGGCTGGCGCCGGCGTCGCCTGGTGGCGCTACCGACCCGACGCGCCCGATGCCAGTGCGCTTTTCGACCGCGTGTTCGACGACGTCGACGGGCAGCCCCAGCCGCTGGCGCAGTGGCGAGGCCGCTGGATCGTGCTGAACTTCTGGGCAACCTGGTGCGCCCCCTGCGTCGAGGAAATGCCGACGCTCCAGCAGGCCGCAAGGGACTACGGCGGACGCGGCGTTGTAGTCGTTGGCGTCGGCATTGACAACGCGAAGGCGATCCGCCGGTTCAAGGAGGAACTCAAGCTCGATCTGCCGTTGCTGGTCGCCGGTGCTGGCGGCAGCGAATTGGCGCGGGAACTGGGCAACCCGAGCGGCGCGTTGCCGTACACTGTTCTGGTCAGTCCGCAGGGGCGCATCGAACAGGCCCACCTCGGACTCCTCAAGCCCGAATTGCTCCGCGCCTGGCTCGACAGCCGCCTGACGGGCTGAGGCGCCGGGTGGACAGCGCCACCCGGACCGTGCAGACTTCGCGCCATCACGATTTCGGGCGACATCTGTAGCTAACTTCGCCCAAACTATAATAAAGCGCCAACAGGAGGAACGATGAGCAGCCGCATTCTCATCCTCAATGGGCCGAACCTGAACCTCCTCGGGACTCGGGAGCCCGCAATCTACGGGGGACGCACCCTGGCGCAGATCGAGGCGGAGTTGTCCGACGTTGCACGGAGATATTCAGCAGATGTTGCATTTTTCCAGAGCAACCACGAGGGTGCTCTGATCGATCGCATTCATGTTGCCCGCACGGATGGAACATCGTTCCTGATCGTCAATGCCGGGGCCTTCACGCACACGAGCATTGCCTTGCGCGATGCCCTGGCGGCCGTCGCGCTGCCCTTCATCGAGGTTCACCTGTCGAACGTCCACCGTCGCGAAGAGTTCCGGCACCGCTCGTTGCTGGCGGATCTAGCCGTCGGCACGATCGTCGGGCTGGGAGCCGCCGGCTACCGGTACGCCCTCGAATACGCCCTGTCTGAACGACACTCCTGACCGGAAGGAGTCCGAATGGATCTGAGAAAGCTCAAGACGCTGATCGACCTGGTCGCCGAATCCGGTATCGCAGAACTCGAGGTCACCGAAGGCGAAGACAAGGTGCGCATCGTCAAGCACGCGGCCGCCCCCGCCCCGCCGCCCGCGCAAGCCACAACCGTCGTCGCCGCAGCCCCGGCCGCCCCAACGCCCGCCGCACTGGCCGCCGAGGCCGCCGCCGCGGCAGAAGCAGAAGAGGCGGCGGGTCACGTCGTGAAGTCGCCCATGGTCGGGACCTTCTATCGATCACCGAGTCCCGGTGCACCAGCGTTCATCGAACAGGGCGCCGTCGTCAAGGCCGGCGATACCCTGTGCATCATTGAGGCCATGAAGCTCCTCAACGAGATCGAGGCCGACGTCGGCGGCACGGTGAAGAGGATCCTCGTCGAAAACGGCCAGCCGGTTGAGTACGGTCAGCCGCTTTTCATTATCGAATAGCGCGGACGGACGTTCGAATCCGGGCATGTTCAAGAAGATCCTGATTGCCAACCGCGGTGAGATCGCGCTGCGCATTCAACGGGCGTGCCGCGAGATGGGGATTCGCACCGTCGTCGTGCACTCCGAGGCCGACACCGGCGCCAAGTACGTCAAGCTGGCCGACGAGTCGGTCTGCATCGGCCCGCCGCCCTCGCGCGAGAGCTACCTCAACATTCCGGCCATCATCAGCGCCGCCGAGGTGACGGACGCCGAGGCCATCCACCCCGGATACGGCTTCCTGTCCGAGAACGCGGACTTCGCCGAGCGGGTTGAAAAGAGCGGCTTCGTCTTCATCGGACCCAGGCCCGAGTCGATACGGCTGATGGGCGACAAGGTGTCCGCGAAGCAGGCAATGGCGGCGGCCGGCGTGCCGACGGTGCCGGGATCGCAGGGTGCGCTGGCGGAGGAGCCGCGCGAGATCGTGCGGGCCGCACGCGCAGTCGGGTATCCGGTCATCATCAAGGCGGCCGGCGGTGGCGGCGGGCGCGGCATGCGCGTCGTGCACACCGAGGCGGCGCTGATCAACGCCGTCACGATGACCCGGCAGGAAGCGCACGCCGCCTTCGGAAACCCGGCCGTCTACATGGAAAAGTACCTCGAGACGCCGCGGCACATCGAGATCCAGATTCTGGCCGACCAGCATCGCAACGTCATCTGGCTCGGCGAGCGCGACTGCTCGATGCAGCGTCGGCACCAGAAGATCATCGAGGAAGCCCCAGCGCCGCTGATCAACCGGCGCCTGGTTGAGAAGATCGGCGATCGCTGCGTCGAGGCGTGCAAGAAGATCAACTATCGCGGCGCCGGCACGTTCGAGTTCCTCTATCAGGACAACGAGTTCTACTTCATCGAGATGAACACCCGGCTGCAGGTCGAGCACCCGGTCACCGAATTCGTCACCGGAATCGACATCGTGCAGGAACAGATCCGCGTGGCCGCCGGTGAAAAGCTGCGGCTGCGCCAACGCGACGTCGTGCGCAAGGGCCATGCGATCGAGTGCCGAATCAATGCGGAGGATCCGTTCAAGTTCACACCGTCGCCCGGACGCATCACGAACTGGCACCCGCCAGGCGGGCCTGGCGTACGCGTCGACTCGCATGCCTACAACGGATACTTCGTCCCTCCCAATTACGACTCGATGATCGGCAAGGTCATCTGCTACGGGGACACGCGCGAGCAGGCCCTGGCACGCATGCGCATCGCGTTGTCAGAGATGGTTGTCGAGGGCATCCAGACCAACATCCCGCTGCATCGCGAGCTGCTGATGGACGAGAAGTTCGTGCTTGGCGGCACCAGCATCCATTACCTGGAAAAGCGCATCGCGGCGCGCCAGGTTGTCTAGCCAGGGTGCTGGTCGAAGTCACACTTCGGATCGACGCCGAGCACGCCGAGTTGCTGGCCGACGCACTGCTGGCCTGCGGTGCGCTCTCGGTCGCGGTCGAGGATGCGGACGCCGACACGCCGGACGAACTGCCGCTGTTCGGCGAGCCTGGGCTTGAACCTGACAGGCTCGCCTGGCAGCACAGCCGGTTGCGCGTGCTGGTTGAAGACGACCAAGACGCGGCCCGGCACGCCGTCGAGGCGGCGGTTGCGTCGCTGAAGCTGGCCACACCGGTAATCGAAAGCTGCGCCCCGGTGGCAGATGCCGACTGGGTGCGCGCAACACAGGCCCAGTTTCCGCCGACACGCATCAGCGACAGGCTCTGGATCGTACCCACCTGGCACGATCCGCCGGAACCCACGGCGATCGCCGTGCGGCTCGATCCCGGCGTGGCATTTGGCACCGGCACCCATCCAACAACACAGCTGTGCCTGGCCTGGCTCGACGATCACGTCGTGCCGGGGGCCCGTGTACTCGACTACGGCTGTGGCTCCGGCATCCTGTCCATCGCCGCAGCGAAGCTGGGCGCCGGTGACACGGTCGGCGTCGACGTCGACGATCAGGCACTGGAGGCCGCGCGTGCCAACGCCGCGGCCAATCACGTGTCGGCACGCTACACTGGCCCGGACAACCTGCACGCCGGCTCATTCGACATCGTGGTAGCCAACATACTCTCGAATCCGCTGAAGCTCCTCGCGCCGGCGCTGCTCGCGCGCGTCGCACCGCGCGGTGCTCTGGTGCTGTCCGGCGTGCTCGAGCGCCAGTCGGATGACGTGATCGCCACCTACAGCGCCATTGATCCGACCGTTCCGCTGCAGGTCTGGCGTGCAAGCGAAGGCTGGGTGTGCCTCGCAGGGACGCGCTCCGCATGAAGTTGCAGACTCGTCCGGTGCTGGCGCAACGCGCCTCGCCTTCCTGCCTCCTGTAGTCGAAGACGATGGCCCTGGCGACCAAGTGCCCCCAGTGCGGCTCGATGTTCAGGGTCGTGGCCGATCAGCTGAAACTGCGCGGCGGGCTCGTGCGCTGCGGCCAGTGCCGCACCGTGTTCGATGCCATCGGCAGCCTCGCCTATGTCGAGGACACAACGCTGTCTCCCCCGCGGCCGGTGGCAGAGCCGTCCGCTGAAATCCAGCCGACCCAGCCGCTGCACGTTGAAAAGCGCAGAGCCGCGACGCGCACACCGGTGTCGCCCGCCACCGACCGCGCAAGCGCTGCCGCGGAGCGCAAGCGCAAGGTGCTTGGGCCCGCAACAACACTGCGCATTGCGCCCGGCGCCGCACCCGTGGCGACAATCTCGCAGACGCTGCCGCTGAAGCCGGCGTCCGCGCCCGTTGTTCAGCCGTCAACCCGGTCACCGGATAACGCCGCGCTCAGCGCATCGGCCGCCGGTGTGCCGACCTTGATGGCGACCGAAGCCGCTCCTCCGCCCATCGAAACGGAAGGCGCCGCGCTAGAAGGCATTGAGGTGATCGAAATGCCGGCCGTCGAGCCCGTTGCTGAGCCCGCGTCCGTGCAGGAGGAGCCCGAGTTCGTCCGCGCAGCGGCACGGCCTCCGCGCCGGGGGTTCTCGATCGTGTTTGGCGGCGGCACACTTTTGCTCGTGCTGCTGGCGGCGGTGCAGCTTGCGGTGGTCTATCGCTCCGAGCTGCTAACACGCTGGCCGGAGACCCGCCCGGCGCTCGTTCAACTGTGCCAGGCGTTCGGCTGCACGATCGGCTGGCCGACACAGCCCGACCAGCTGGCCGTGATCGGCAGCGAACTGCAGGCAATCCCGGGCACCGACGTGCTCGAACTCACGGCGGTGATCCGCAATCGCGCCGGTTTCACGCAGGCTCTGCCGGCACTCGAAGTGACGCTGAGCGACACGCTGAACCGTCCGGTGGCACGCAAAGTCTTCACGCCGGCCGATTACCTCACAGCGGCCGGCGAGCCGAGGTCCCGAATCGACGAAGGCCTGGGAGCGGGCGCCGACATGACGATCCGAGTCTTCTTCGAGACCCGAGGCGTCCAGGCAGCCGGCTTCCTCGTCTACCCCTTCTATATATAGATAGCTTGCCGGGCGTCCGGCCCGGCCGGCCCTGCGCCCTAACTTCACAGAAAGCTTCATGCGCACACTCATCTGCGGTTCCATCGCGTACGACACGGTCATGGTCTTCCAGGGCCGCTTTGCCGACCACATCCTTCCGGACCAGGTCCATATCCTGAATGTTTCCTTTCTCGTCCCCGAGATGAAGCGGGAGTTTGGCGGTTGCGCCGGGAACATCGCTTACAGCCTGAAGTGCCTGGGTGGCGAGCCGGTGCCGATGGCCACCGTCGGCGACGATGCCGCGCCGTATCTGGAACGGCTCGATGCTCTCGGTATCGATCGTCGCCATGTGATCTCCGTGCCCGGCAGCTATACGGCACAGGCTTTCATCACGACCGATCTCAACGACAACCAGCTGACCGCCTTTCACCCGGGCGCCATGGGGCAGTCACATCTGAACTCGGTGCCCGCGGACGGCGGCATCGAACTGGGGATCGTCGCTCCCGATGGGCGCGACGGCATGCAACAGCACGCACAACAGTTCGCCGAACGAGGGATTCCGTTCATCTTCGACCTCGGACAGGCGATGCCGCTCTTCAACGGCGAGGAACTCCTGTGGTTCATTGCACGCGCGGCCTATGTCACCCTCAATGACTACGAGGCCCGGGTCGTCGTCGAGCGCACACGCCAGTCGTTGCCCGAGCTCGCCGGGCGCGTCAAGGCGCTCGTCGTGACCCGCGGCGCGGAGGGCTCGGACATCTACGTGGGCGGATCAACGCTGCACGTGCCGGTCGCCAAGGCCCAGGCGCTGGTCGATCCGATCGGGTGCGGCGATGCCTATCGCGGCGGACTGCTTTATGGCATCGCGAACAGCCTCGACTGGGAAACGACCGGCCGCCTGGCAGCGGTCATGGGTGCGATCAAGATCGAGGCGAGCGGCGCGCAGAACTACGTCGCCGATCGCAGTTCGATCGCACAGCGCTTTTTCGAGGCCTTCGGCTACCGGCCCTGGTAGTCGGCGCCGCGCGTGACGCAGGCCGGCATCAGATCACGACCCGTGCGACGACCATCTGCAGCACGTAGACGATGATCAGCAACACCATCGGCGACAGGTCGATCCCGCCCAGGACCGGAAGGATGCGCTGAATCGGCGCCAGCAGTGGCCGCAGCAGCATCGAAAGAGCGGGCGCCACCGGTGCGAGTGGATTCACCCAGCTGATGATGACGTAGATCAGCGTGACCCAGATGACCAGGGTCAGCGCCCAGTTGAGCAGCTGGCGCAGGGACTCGATCAGCACCAGGTCCCAGGCCAGACTCTGCCCGACCACCATCACCTTGAGCACGATGATCGCAAAGCTCAGCAGCAACGCGGCGAGCAGCGCTGCCCACTCGACGCGACCGCGCCCGGGCACCAGCCTTGCCAGCGGCCGGACCAGCCAGTCCGTCAATACACGTGAGAAGTGCGCGAGCGGGTTGCGCGCCGGCATCCCGATGAACGTTGCCCAGCACCGCAGCAGCAGGACCCCAACCAGCAGCGAACCAATGATGTCCAGCAGCGCGCGCGCAATATCGACGAAAAGCATGGGCTATCCGGTGACAGGGCGAGCGGCATTGTAGCCGCGGCAACGAAGGCGTCCGCGCAGGAGAGGCACCAAAAAAACGGGCGCGGAAGTCCGCGCCCGTGTCTGGCACTGCGGCGATCCGCTACGGACGGCTACCAGTCGGGAACGGCCAGGCCGCCGCCGGATTCAGCGCAGTCTTTGCACCCGGCGCTGCAGCGGTCGACGGCGTCGCCGGCGCAGGCGCCGGTGCAGCCGCAGGCTTCGGTGCGGGTTTCGGCGCAGGCTTCGGCGCGACGGCAACCTTCACCGCCTGAACCGCCTTCACTACTTTTGCCTTGGCCTTGACGACAGCTTTCTTGACCTTGGCTTTGGCAACGGCCTTCTTGACTTTCCTGACGGCCTTTTTCGCCTTCGCCTTGGTTGCTGCCTTCTTGACGGCCTTTTTCACCTTCTTGGCCGCCCGTTTCACTTTCGCCTTGGTCACAGCCTTCTTGACGGCGCGCTTGACCTTGGCTTTCTTGACCGCCTTTTTGACTTTCTTGGCGGCTTTTTTCACCTTCGCCTTGGTCGCGGCCTTCTTGACGGCGCGCTTTTTGGCGGCTTTCTTCGTTGCCATGTCAGTCTCCTAAAGAGAATGGCGTGAAGTGCCTAGCGACAGCGCATTCCGGTCCGAGCGCGAATTCGTGCCTCGAACGCGGGCTGGAATGCCACACCGGCTGCCCGAAGGCAGCCGGTGAGCGCTACGCAGTTTCCGCGATGACTACTTCTTGGCCTTCTTCGCGGTCTTCTTGGCAGCCTTCTTCGCGGTCTTCTTGGCAGCCTTCTTTACGGTCTTCTTCGCGGCCTTCTTGGCGGGCTTCTTGGTGGCTTTCTTCGCGTTCTTCTTGGCAGCTTTCTTCGTGGCCATGTGTATCTCCTTCAGTTTCAACGTTGAGGTATCGAGAATGAAACCCGCTGCGCGGAGGTACCGCCAGTCGGGCTATTCATCGGCGCACGCAGATGCTCTGTCGCCGCGGCACCCCCAGAAATGCGTTTGATCCGCATATCCGAGCTGAGCGCGGAACGTGCAGCGCACTGACCGCTGACGCTGATGAATTCGGCACGGCGCACGCGAGGCCGCATGGCGGAACGCGCGCGCAAGAAAAACGCCGGAACAGGTCCGGCGTTCGGAGAAGAGGCGGCAAGCACGAACGGCTTGGCGCAGGACAGGGTCGATTTCGCGACGGGAACAATCCCCCAAGACACCGGGGTCTCGATCTGCTTTGGAGCGTGGTCCTCTGCGTTTACTGGTCGACTGTGACTGTCTGTGGTCAATTCAGTGTTTGATCGATGCCGGCGTGATGCACAACTCCAAACATCGATCGAGCTACTAATTAACGGTTCGCTTTTTACTCGCAATCGAAATCGATCGCAAGATTTTTTTGCATCGATGAACGAATTGTGTGTGATTTGACCCACTTCTTTTTCGTTCGCGCGTTGCCTCAACACTTCGATGTGATCTGTTTCACTTCAGTCCCACGAGAGCGCACCGCCCGATTGATACTCGATGACGCGCGTCTCGAAGAAGTTGCGCTCCTTCTTCAGATCGATCATTTCGCTCATCCACGGGAACGGGTTCTCTTCCTGCGGGAAGAGCGCTTCGATGCCGATCTGCTGCGCACGGCGGTTGGCGATGTAGCGCAGGTAGCCCTTGAACATCGGCGCGTTGAGGCCCAGCACGCCACGCGGCATCGTGTCCTCGGCGTAGGCGTACTCGAGATCGACGGCCTTCTTGAAGAGCCCCCGGACTTCCTCCCGGAACTGCGGCGTCCAGAGCTGGGGGTTCTCGAGCTTGATCTGGTTGATCAGGTCGATGCCGAAGTTGCAGTGCATCGACTCGTCGCGCAGGATGTACTGGTACTGCTCCGCGGCCCCCGTCATCTTGTTCTGCCGACCCAGCGCCAGGATTTGCGTGAACCCGACATAGAAGAACAGTCCCTCCATCAGGCAGGCGAAGACGATCAGGCTGCGCAGCAGCGCCTGGTCGTTCTCGATGGTCCCGGTCTTGAAGTGCGGGTCTGTCAGCGTGTCGATGAACGGAATCAGGAACTCGTCCTTGTCCCGGATCGAGTCGATCTCATGGTAGGCATTGAAAATCTCGCCTTCGTCCAGCCCGAGCGACTCGACGATGTACTGGTAGGCGTGCGTGTGGATCGCCTCTTCGAACGCCTGGCGCAGCAGGAACTGCCGGCACTCCGGAGCCGTGATGTGGCGGTAGGTTCCCAGCACGATATTGTTGGCGGCGAGCGAGTCGGCGGTCACGAAGAAGCCGAGGTTGCGCTTGACCAGCCGGCGCTCGTCCTCCGTTAATCCGTTCGGATCCTTCCACAGGCCGATATCGCGCGACATGTTCACTTCCTGCGGCATCCAGTGGTTGGCGCAGGTGGAGAGGTACTTCTCCCAGGCCCACTTGTACTTGAACGGCACCAGCTGATTGACGTCAGTGGCCCCGTTGATGATCCGCTTGTCGGCGGCATTGACCCGCCGGAGATCCGGCGCCGCTTTCTCCGGTGCCGGATCCACCGGTCCGACCAACGGAACGGCGGACTGCAGGGCGGGCTGCGGTGCCAGTGGTGCGGGGTTGTCTTCCCAGGCCAGCATGCTTGACTACTCCTCTGTCTTGTCTGTGTTGTGCATCACTGGCAGGCTTCGCAGTCGGCGAAGCCAGGGTCACCGGGTTTCAGCATGCAGACCTTGCCTTCGGCGTCCGGCATCGCCGAGACTCCCATGTCGGAAGTCACGGAGTTCAACTGGCCGGTCCGGGTCGTGGTCGACTTCTCGGCGTGCGTAGCGCCGATAGTCCGCAGGTAGTAGGTGGTCTTCAGACCCCGCTGCCACGCCAGCCGATAGGTCTCGTCCAGTTTCTTGCCGGAGGCGCCTGCCATATAGATGTTGAGCGACTGCGCCTGGTCGATCCACTTCTGCCGCCGGGCCGCGCACTCGATGAGCCACTTCGGTTCCACCTCGAAGGCGGTGGCATAGAGTTCCCGGACTTCGGCCGGCACCCGATCGATCTTGGCGAGCGACCCGTCGAAGTACTTCAGGTCCGAGACCATCACCTCGTCCCACAGGCCGAGGCGCTTCAGATCGCGCACCAGGTGCTCGTTGACCACCGTGAACTCGCCCGAAAGGTTCGACTTCACGAACAGATTCTGGAACGTGGGCTCGATGCAGGCGTCGACACCGATGATGTTGGAGATCGTCGCGGTCGGAGCAATCGCCACGCAGTTCGAATTGCGCATCCCGACCTGCCTAATCCGGGCGCGCAGGGCGTCCCAGTCCATCGTCGAACTCATGTCGACGTCGACGTAGCCTCCGCGTTCTTCGCGGAGCAGCCCGAGCGAGTCCTGCGGCAGGATGCCGCGGTCCCACAGCGAGCCGCCGAAGGACGAGTACCGGCCGCGTTCCTCCGCCAGGTCGGTCGAGGCCCAGTACGCGTGGTAACAGACAGCCTCCATGCTGCGATCGGAGAACTCCACGGCCGCGTCGCTCGCGTACGGCGTGCGCGTCATGTGCAGGCAGTCCTGGAAACCCATGATGCCCAGCCCGACCGGGCGATGCCGCACGTTCGAATTGCGCGCCTTCGGCACCGCGTAGTAGTTGATGTCGATGACGTTGTCGAGCATCCGCATGGCCGTGCTGATGGTCTTCTTCAGCTTGGCCTGGTCCAGCATGTAGCCGCCCTTGCCGTCGGGCCTCATGTGCGCCGGCAGGTTGACCGAGCCGAGATTGCACACGGCGATCTCGCTGCCGGAGGTGTTGAGCGTGATCTCGGTACAGAGGTTGGAGCTGTGGATCGTCCCGACGTGCTGCTGCGGCGAGCGCAGGTTGCAGGCGTCCTTGAAGGTAATCCACGGATGCCCGGTCTCGAAGAGCATCGAGAGCATCTTGCGCCACAGCTGCAGCGCCGGGACCTTCTTGAAGAGCTTCAGGCCCCCCCGCGCCGCCTTTTCCTCGTAGCGCGTGTATGCCTCCTCGAATGCCTTGCCGGTCTTGTCGTGCAGGTCGGGGCAGTCTGACGGCGAGAACAACGTCCAGTCGCCACCCTCCATCACACGCTTCATGAACAGATCCGGAATCCAGTTCGCGGTGTTCATGTCGTGTGTGCGGCGACGGTCGTCGCCGGTGTTCTTCCGGAGCTCCAGGAATTCCTCGATGTCGAGGTGCCAGGTCTCGAGGTAGCAGCACACTGCGCCTTTGCGCTTGCCGCCCTGGTTGACCGCGACCGCGGTGTCATTGACCACCTTCAGGAACGGCACCACTCCTTGGCTCTTGCCGTTCGTGCCCTTGATGTGGCTGCCGAGCGCACGAACCGGCGTCCAGTCGTTGCCCAGCCCGCCGGCGTACTTGGCGAGCAGCGCGTTCTCCTTGATCGCCTCGTAGATGCCGTCGAGGTCATCGCTGACCGTCGACAGGTAGCACGACGACAGCTGGGAGTGGCGGGTGCCGGCATTGAACAGCGTTGGCGTCGAGCTCATGAAGTCGAACGTCGACAGCACTTCATAGAACTCGATCGCCCTCGCCTCGCGGTCGATCTCGTTCAGCGCCAGACCCATCGCCACACGCATGAAAAACGCCTGCGGGAGTTCGAAGCGCCGGCCTTCGTGGTGCAGGAAGTAGCGGTCGTAAAGCGTCTGCAGGCCGAGGTAATTGAACTGGAGGTCGCGCTCGGGTCTGAGCGCGGCAGCGAGCTTCTTCAGGTCGAAGAGCGCGAGCTTCTCATCCAGCAATTCCGCCTCGATGCCGTAGCGGATGAACTTGGGGAAGTACTCGGCGTAGCGCTCGACCATCGCCGCCTGGGCGACTTCCTCGCCCAGCGCTTCTCGCCGCATCGTGTGCAACAGAAGTCGCGCGGTGACGTAGGAGTAGGCAGGGTCCTTCTCGATCAGTGCGCGGGCGGCCAGGATCGCGGACTTATGGACTTCCTCGATCGGGACGCCGTCGTACAGATTCTTGAAGGTCTCCCCCAGAATCGCCTCCGGGGTGACGTATTTCGACAGGCCGTCGCACGCGGCACGCACGAGTGCCTCGATGCGCGACATGTCGAGCGGCACTCGGCGGCCTTCTTCCACCATCGACAGCGCCGGGGCGGCCGCTGCGACCGTCGTCTGCCGCGCCGCGGCACGTTCCTGCGAACGCCGCTCGCGGTACAGGACGTAGGACCGCGCAACATCGTGCGCACCGTCGCGCATCAGCGAGAGCTCGACCTGGTCCTGCACGTCTTCGATATGGAACGTGCCGCCCGCCGGCTGCCGACGCAGCAGTGCCGTCACGACGCTGGACGTGAGCTTCTCGACCTGTTCCCGGATCGCCGCCGATGCGGCACCCTGGCCGCCGCGCACGGCGATGAATGCCTTGGTCATCGCCACGGCGATCTTCGACGGCTCAAAGGCCACAACAGCGCCATTGCGCCGGATGACCTTGTAGTCGCCATAGGACGTCGCCTGTACGCCGGTCACGCTGCCACCACCTTCGACAGGCGCGAGAAGCGCCGCCGGTCCGACGGCCGCAGGGGACGTCGACTGCTGAAACTGCATAAACCCTCCGATGCTCCTTGCACCCGAAGACGGAGCGCAGTAAGCGGCCTTTCTTGCTGCCGCAACCACAAGCGCTAGCCGTCCTGGTTGTCGTCTGCCTTCGCTACCCCTGCGCGCGCGGCATTGCGCCACCGCACACAGGGACCCGCTTTCCGCCGCTTGGACTGGCCCGTGCCCGTCAGTCGCCGGGGTTCTTGGCCTCGGCGACAACCACAACATGTTGTGGTGTCACTACTTGCGAGCACTAGTTTTAGTGTCCGCGCATCATAGGGAAACTTTTGCCGGACTTCAACAGGTAGCCATGCGGCAGCGCACACGCAAGGGTGCGCGGGCAAACCCGGACACGCAGGAACTCAACGCGCGATCAGGCCGGACGACACACCGAGACGGCCCCAATCAAAGAACGGGCCGGGGTCCGTCTTGCGGTCGGCCGCGATGTCGCTGTGCCCGACGACGGCTTCGAGCGGATACGCGGCCGCGAGCGCAGGCAGCAGTGCGTTGATCCCGACGTACTGTGCGTCCGCGTAGGGCTCGAAGTCCGAGCCTTCGAGTTCGATGCCGACCGAGAAGTCGTTACAACGCTGCCGCCCCCGGAACACCGAGGCGCCAGCATGCCAGGCGCGATCGAGACACGAGACAAACTGGATACAGCGCCCGCTGCGGTCGATGAAGAAGTGCGCCGAGACGCGGGCATCCGCCACGCGCGCGAGGAACCCGTCCGTGCCGGCATCGAGCTGATTCAGAAACAGGCGTTCGACAAAGCCGCCGCCATAGCAGCCCGGGGGCAGGCTGATGTTGTGGATCACAACCAGGCTGACGCGAGCCTCCGGGGGCCGGGCGTCCGCGTTGGGCGAACGCAGGCGGTCGATTCCGGCGACCCACCCGTCCGCTGCTACGTAGAGAAGTGAATGCGGCATGGCCTGCGAAGTATCGCGCCGGCAGGCGGGCGTAACTCCCCGAGTCGCGCCCGGCTCACCGGAAAGTCACTTGATGTTCAGCCGCTGCATCCGATAGCGCAGCTGCCGGAAGGTGATCCCCAGGAGCTGGGCGGCCGCCGTGCGGTTGTAGCGCGTCTTCGCCAATGCCGTGCGGATGGCGCTGCGCTCGTGCTCGTCGAGGAACGCCGGCAACGACGACGGCACGCCGTCGACCATGTCGTAGGAAGCATCGACGTTGTCTTCGTCTGTCTCGGCGGCGGCGGAACCGTCATCGACCGGGACCGGCTCGGCCTCGAGCGGCAGGTCGACTCCCGGCCCCGGCAACAGCAGGTCGTCGGCCATCAGCACGTCGTCGCCCGAAAGCGCGACCGCCCGCTCCAGGACGTTCTCGAGCTCGCGCACGTTGCCCGGGAAGCGATAGTGCTTCAGTGCCGCCAGAGCGGCGGGAGACAGGCGCGCGGCAGGTCCACCGGTCCGCGCCGCAATGCGGGCGAGGATGGTATTGGCCAGCAGCTCGATGTCGTCGAGCCGCTCGCGCAGCGGCGGCACCCGGAGCTCGATGACGTTGAGCCGGTAAAAAAGGTCCTGCCGGAAGCGCCCCGCCGCCACCAACGCAGCGAGATCCTGATGCGTGGCGCTGACCAGCCGTACATCGACGGATTCCTCGGTCGGCGATCCAATTTTGCGAACACGCCTCTCCTGGATCGCGCGCAGCAGCTTGACCTGCATGGCGAGCGGCAGGTCGGCGACTTCGTCAAGAAACAGCGTGCCGCCCGCCGCTGCCTGGAAAAAACCGTCGCGGTCCCGCTCGGCACCAGTGAAGGCTCCCTTGCGATAGCCGAAGAACTCGGCCTCCATCAGCGTTTCTGGAATGGCGCCGCAATTGACCGCCACGAACGGCTGCGCGCGCCTCGCCGAGGACTCGTGGATCGCACGCGCCGCCAGTTCCTTGCCGCTGCCCGATTCGCCGCAAATGGCCACCGGCGCCATGCTGCGTGCGAGCCGCTCGATGAGGGCGCGCATCTGCTGCATCGCCGGCGTCGAACCGACCAGTCGATCCGCCGCCGGCAAGGGCTCGCGACCCGCATCGCCACTGCCAACTGGCGCCCCGTTTGCGTCGCGCACCGCCGAACGGACCAGCAGCCTCAACTGGTCGAGATCGACCGGCTTGGTCAGGTAATCGAAGGCACCCGCCTTCAGCGCGGCCACGGCGTTCTCGGCGCTGCCGTACGCGGTGATCACGGCAATCGGCGGGCCGGACGACTGCGCGACCTCGCGTACCAGCTCAAGGCCGGTGCCGTCAGGCAAGCGCATGTCGGTCAGGCACAGTGAGTACCGGTTGCGCGCGAGCAGCGAACGCGCCGCCGATACCGATTCCGCCGTGTCCACGTCCAGCCCGAGGCGCAGCAGCGTGAGCGACAACAGCTCGCGCAGGTCCGCCTCGTCGTCGACGACGAGCACCGCAGGCGAGCGCCGGCTCACCGGCGATCGGGGGGCTTCGGAACGCTGGACTTCGTTCATCGAACCGGGATCGTATCGAGGAATCCGTGCAGGCTGGCGTCGACGCGCGCACCCTGTCCGAAGCGCAACAGGAACCCTTCGCGCGTACTGCCGTCGACCTCCCGGCGCGCGGCGTAGGCAAGCTCGGCCCGGTTGGTCACGCAGAACTCGCGGGCGAGATACAGGCCCAGCCCCGTGCCCTGGTTGCGGGTGGTGAAGAACGGCTCGAACAGCCCCGTGCGCGCTTCGAAGGGGACGCCGGGTCCATCGTCAAGCACCCAGAGTTGCGGCCGGTCGCCCTCGGGCGCTGGCTCGACGATCACGCAGACGCTGCCCGGGCTACCCGTCGCATAGCGCAAAGCATTGTCGACAAGGTTATAGAGCACCTGCCGCAGATGCGACTGCTCGAACTTGACTCGCTGGTCTGGCGCAAGCTGGGCACCGATCGTCGATGGGGCGAGTCCCCGGTCGCGGACGAACTCGGCCAGGAATTCGCGGACGAAGTCCGAGAGGTCGATCTCGTCACCCAGCGGCGGCTCACGGCGCGCGACGCGCAATACGTCCTCGACCAGCCGATTGAGCCTTTGCGTGTTTTCGCGCACGATGGTGGCGAGACGCTTCAGTACCGGGTCGCGCGCATCCTCGCTCAGCAGCTGCCCGGCGTTGCTAATGGCGGCCAGCGGATTGCGGATCTCGTGTGCGATCGACGCCGTCAGCCGGCCCATGGCCGCCAGCTTCAACTGCTGTGCGCGATCCTCGACGTCGCGCACGTCCTCGATGAAGATCACAAATTCATCGCTCGCCGCCGACGATGGACGTGCGAAGCGCGCACGCAGGCGTGCCTCCGGTGCGACGGCGGCGCCGCTTTCAGCGGTCGGAACGATGGTGTTCGACCACAACCCCTCGCTGCGGCCACCCTCGCTCCAGGCGGAAAAGGCAACCGCCAGTTCGCTCGCCGCAGGAATCTCTGCCAGTCGCTTGCCCGTCAATTGCGCCGCGGAATCGAGCCCCAGCATCCGGCGCGCACCGCGATTGTTCGCGCGCACGCAGCCCGCACGGTCGACCACGATGACACCTTCGTCCATCTGGGCGATGACGAGTCGGTTGATCGCAAGCTGGTTCTGCAAGTCGCGACCGCGACTGCGCGCGAGTTGCTCCTGGCTCGCCAGCCGGGCACTGAGCGCCCGCAACAGCGCCGAGACCGCAAACAGCGCCGCGCCGAAGATCCCGGACTGGAACAGCAGCGAGTCGCCCGACTCCGCCGCCAGTGCGCGCAGCCCGGCATCGATCAGGATCGCGATCACCGCGACCGAACACACAAAGAAGACCTGCAGCGGAGGCAGCAGCAGCGATGCCCCGGCCAACGGCAACAGATAGAGGATGACCCAACCCGAGGCCACGCCTCCGGCCGAGACTACAAGCGCCGTCACCGCTGCCATGTCGACGGCCAGCTGGCCGAAAACCTGGGCCCGGAAGTGGCGGCGCCAGTAAAGGGCCAGGCCGGCGAAAAGCGCTGCGCCGGCGAAATAGCCCAGCGCCAGGAACAGCGCCGAGTGCGTCGGCGCAGCCCCTCCCGCCTGCCGCAGGCCGACCGCCGCGGCACCGAGGACCAAAGCGCTCGCGACAACCACGCGCGTCGTCGCGAAATATTCCAGAGTGCGCCACGGCGGTTCGTCCGGTCCGCCCGCGGCACGCTCAAGGGCATGCGACTCGATGTCGGCCATCCGGAAATTCAGGAACTACCGCGCCGGCGGTGCTCTTCGCAGCAGAAGTACCGGTCACCGAGGACCAGCGCCTCCTGCCGTGGCAAATGCAGCCCGCACGCCGCGCAGCTCACCATGGCTTGCGGCAGCGGCTTGGCATCGTCGCGCGCCTTTGTCTGGCGGCGAGCCGCGCGCTGCATCCATTGCCATCCCACATAGGCCAACAAGGCAAGCAGCACGAAAAAAAGGATCCTGCTCATCACACCCGTCCCAGCAAGACTTCGAGCACAAAACGGCTGCCGACATAGGCCAGCATCAGCATCGCGAACCCGATCAGCGTCCATCGCAACGCCGTGCGCCCGCGCCAGCCAAAGAAGATGCGCCCCATCAGCAGGCCGCCAAAGACACCCCACGCAGCAATCGTGAACACTGTCTTGTGATCCAAGCGTAGCGGTCGGCCGAAAAGCTGTTCGGAGAAAAAGACCCCGCTAGCGAGCGTAGCCGTCAGCAGCACGAAGCCCGCCGTGATCAGGCGGAACAGCACGGTTTCCATCGCCAGCAGCGGTGGCAGGCGGTCCAGGAAGCGTGCCATTCGAGAACGCTCGCCGAGCACATCACCATGCAGGCGCCGGTCGATCGTCGCCATTAGCAGTGCCTGCATCGCTGCGATCGTCAACAGGCTGTAGGCAAGGATGGCGAGCAACAAATGGAGCCGGAACACGGGCGACACGGTGGCCGGCCCGAGTACCGAGCCCGGAAACAGGACCGGAAGCCCCGACGCGACCGCCGCCAGTGGCAGCACCAGCAGCAACAGGCCGCGCGAGGCCGAAAAGTAGCTCTCAGCCCAGACGATCAGGACCGTCAGCCAGAGCGTGGCGGAGAGGGCATGGGCAAAGCCGAACCGGAACTGCTCGGGTCCGATGATCGCCTGCCAAAGCAGGACTCCGTGCAGGCCAAAGGCGACCGCCAGGATGACGCTGGGCCAGATCGGCAGACGCTGCGAACTCGTGCTGAGCGTCGTCCACTCCCGCCAGGTCACCAGGAGGTAAAGCGCGACGACGGCGCCGTACAATACGAGCCACTCGGAGCGCAGAGGCATGAAGATTTATACCATGCGCTGCCCCGCCCCACTCTCTTTCGTTCCATGCTCGAACAGCTGACCACCAAGCTGGCGCGCGTCGTCAAGACGATGCGTGGCCAGGCACGACTGACCGAACAGAACATGCAGGACATGCTGCGCGAGGTCCGCGTGGCATTGCTCGAGGCCGACGTCGCGCTGCCTGTCGTGCGCGACTTCATCGCTCGCATCAAGGAGCAGGCGCTCGGAGAAGAGGTCGTCGGCAGCCTGACGCCGGGGCAGGCGCTGGTCGGCGTCGTTCAGCGTGAGCTGACGCAGCTGATGGGAGGCGACCTCTCCGACGAGGCGCGCGACCTTTCGCTGGCGACCCAGCCACCGGCAGTGATCCTTCTCGCCGGCCTGCAGGGGGCCGGCAAGACGACAACGGCGGGCAAGCTCGCCAAGTGGCTGCATGACGAGCGCAAGAAGAAGGTCCTGCTGGTGTCGACCGACGTCTACCGCCCGGCCGCCATCGAACAGCTGCGCACCGTGGCGGGCCAGGCGGACGCCGAGTTCTTCCCGTCCGCCGTGGGTGATGCGCCGATCGATATCGCCGATCGCGCACTGCACCACGCCAAGCGGCAGTTCTTCGATGTCCTGATCGTCGACACCGCCGGGCGCTTGGCGATCGATGAAGCCATGATGCAGGAAGTCGCCGCGCTCGAGCAGCGGCTGACGCCGATCGAGACCCTGTTCGTCGTTGACGCAATGCTGGGACAGGACGCCGTCAACACGGCCAGGGCATTTGCGGATCGCCTGCCCTTGACGGGCGTCATTCTCACCAAGCTGGACGGCGACTCGCGTGGCGGGGCGGCACTGTCGGTACGCCAGGTCACCGGCAAGCCGATCAAGTTCGTCGGCGTCGGCGAGAAGCTCTCGGGCTTCGAGCGCTTCAACCCCGCCGGCATGGCGGGGCGTGTGCTTGGCATGGGCGACATCGTCTCCCTGGTCGAGGATGTGAAAAAGGCAGTCGACGTCGACAGTGCGCAGAAGTTCGCGCGCCGCATGCAGTCCGGGGAGCGCTTCGACCTGAACGACTTCCGGGAACAGGTCGGTCAGATGCGCAAGATGGGCGGACTGGCCGGCCTGGTGGACAAGCTGCCCGCGCAGTTCGCGCAGGCTGCGGGCCAGGTAAATGCGGCAGACAGCGAAAAGCAGATCCGCCGCATCGAAGGCATCATCTCCTCGATGACGCCCGGCGAGCGTGCGAAGCCGGAACTCATCAAGGCGTCGCGCAAGCGCCGCATCGCTTCCGGTGCGGGCGTCCCGGTGCAGGAAGTCAACCGGCTGCTCAATCAGTTCGAGCAGATGCAGTCGATGATGAAGCAGATGAAAAAGGGCGGGTTGGCCAAGATGATGCGTGGCCTTGGCGCGCTGCGCGGCTTGCCCAATATGCCCGGGATGCCCCGGCGCTGACTCAGACCCTCGGCGCTGCAGGTACGACCGGCCGCGCGGTCGGCTCGTAATGCCAGCGCCCGTGCCAGGCGGCCAGCACCGCATTGGGGTACTGCGGGCGACCTCGGCTGCCGTTGTAACGGCCGAGCGCCATGAACAGATCCCCCTTTTCGATATCCAGGTAGTGCCGCAGGATCACGTTGCCATAGCGCAGATTGGTTCGCATCTCGAAGAGCCGCCGCGGCTCGCCGTCGCCGATGAGCTTTGTCCAGAAGGGCATCACCTGCATGAATCCACGCGCGCCCGCCACCGAGACGGCGTACTTGCGAAAGTTGCTTTCCACCGTGATCAGGCCAAGCACCAGTTGGCGATCGAGACCGGCGCGCGTGGCTTCGTAGTCGAGCGTCTTCAGGAACTCGACCCGCGCTGTGTAATCCCCGATGCGCCCGCGCAAGCGCTCGGACATCTCGCCCAGCCAGGCCAGGTAGGCAATGCGCTCATCGATCGTCGCGAACGTGCGTTCAGGCGGCCGACTGTCGGCGATCTGGCTGGCCAGTGCCACCCGGACCGAATCGGACAGCGGTTCGTACTTCTGGGCACCTGCCCGGGCCGCCTCCGGCACGAGCGCCAGTGCGCCAAGGGCGAACAGGAAACCGCGACGACCGGGACGCGTCGGTGCGCTCACGCGCGGGGAAGCAGTCCGCGCACGAAGCCGTAGGCGTCCGCCAGCGGCACCAGCGCCGCTTGCAGCGTGCGCCGATCGACGTACTCGATCTGACCGTTCTTGAGCGCCCGCTCGCCGACCGTGATCCGGTGCGGAATACCGATCAGCTCCATCTCGGCAAACATCACACCCGGGCGTTCGTCGCGGTCATCGAGCAGCACATCGACACCCGCGGCGCGCAGTTCTTCATAGAGATGGTCGGCGGCCTGGCGCACTGCTTCGGACTTGCCATAGCCGACGGGCGTGATGACCACCGCGAAAGGTGCCAGCGCAGCGGGCCAGATGATCCCCTTGGCGTCGTTGTTCTGCTCGATCGCCGCTCCAAGCAACCGAGTAACCCCGATGCCATAGCAGCCCATCAGCATGCGCTTGGACTGACCGTCCTCGTCGATGAAGCTGAGATTCATCTGCTCCGGGTAGGGCAGGCCGGCAAATACGTGACCGACTTCGATGCCGCGCTGGATCGCAAGTACGCCCTTGCCGTCGGGCGACGGATCACCGGCGACGACGCTGCGCACGTCCGCCACGACCGGCTCGGCCAGATCTCTTCCCCAGTTGACGCCGGTGTAGTGGTAACCCTCGTCGTTGGCACCGCTGACGAAGTCGCTCATGTTGGCCACGGTACGGTCAGCCACGACGCGCACCGGCCGGCGCGTGCAGATCGGACCCAGGTACCCGGGCTTGCAGCCAAAGGTGTCGACGATCTCAGCCTCCGTGGCGAAGCGAAAACCGCCCTTCAGGCCATCGACCTTGCCGACCTTGGTCTCGTTGAGTTCGTGATCACCCCGAATCAGCACCAGCCAGATTTCCGCCGGTGCCGGCTCATCTCCCGTCGCAGTGTCGACCGCCAGCACGATCGACTTGACCGTCCGCGCGAGCGGCAATCCAAGGAATGCGGCGACGTCTTCGCACTTCTCCTTTTCCGGCGTCGCGGTCTTCGCCAGCGGTTCGGCCGGCGCCGCGCGCGCGGCGATCAGCGGCAAGGCTTCGGCCATCTCCACGTTGGCTGCGTAGTCCGACGTCGGGCAATAGGCGATTGCGTCTTCGCCGGTGTCGGCGATCACCTGGAACTCATGGCTGGCCTTGCCGCCGATGTTGCCCGTGTCGGCAGCCACGGCGCGGAAAGTCAGGCCCATGCGCTCGAAGATGCGGACATACGCGTCGTACATCGCACGGTAGCTCGCCATCGCACCGGCTTCGTCGCGATCGAACGAATAGGCGTCCTTCATCGTGAACTCGCGCCCGCGCATCACACCGAAGCGCGGGCGCCGCTCGTCGCGGAACTTGGTCTGGATGTGATAGAGGTTGATCGGCAGCTGCTTGTAACTGCGGATCTCTTCGCGGACGATGTCGACGACGACCTCCTCGCTGGTCGGCTGCACGACGAAATCGCGGTCGTGCCGGTCCTTCAGGCGCAACAGTTCCGGCCCCATCTTGTGCCAGCGGCCGGACTCCATCCACAGCTCGGCCGGCTGGATCACCGGCATCAGCAGCTCCACGGCACCCGCGCGATTCATCTCCTCGCGGATGATGGCCTCGATCTTCCTGATCACGCGCAAGCCCATCGGCATGTAGGTGTAGATGCCGGCGGCAAGCTTCTTGATCATCCCCGCGCGCAGCATCAGGGAATGGCTGAGGACCTCGGCGTCGGCCGGCGCCTCTTTCAGCGTGGAAATCAGAAACTCTTTGGCGCGCATGGAAAGACCGGACTTTTCAACGTTGTGATCGCGAAAATGCGACCCCTATAATGGGCCGCAGATTCTAAAGGTTCAGGGGTTGGCATGCTGGACAAGGACGGGTACCGCCCGAACGTCGGCATCATCCTGCTCAACAGCCGCAACGAGGTCTTCTGGGGCAAGCGCGTCAAACAACATTCGTGGCAGTTTCCGCAAGGCGGCATCAAGCATGGAGAATCGCCTGAGCAGGCGATGTTCCGTGAGCTCTGGGAAGAGGTAGGCCTCAGGTCGGAGCATGTGAAGATCGTCGGCCGCACGCGGGACTGGCTGCGCTATGACGTGCCTGAGCAGTGGATACGGCGCGACCTTCGCGGGAACTACCGCGGGCAGAAGCAGATTTGGTTTCTGCTCAGGCTCATGGGTCGCGACTGCGACGTCAGCTTGCGCGCGACGACGCATCCGGAATTCGACGCATGGCGCTGGCACGAGTACTGGGTGCCGCTCGATGCCGTGATCGAGTTCAAGCGCGACGTCTACCAGCTGGCGCTGATCGAGTTGTCGCGTTTCGTGTTCAGGCCGGGGCGGCCGCACCAGAAAGCGTCGCGGCCGCGAAACGGCCGTTTCGGCACGAGCGCGGAAGCCGGCTCGGATGCGCCCTCCGCCACGCTGCAAGCCGCGGCTCCGACCGGGGGAGACTCAGCCTAGCCCGTGCTCAAAGCAGCACGAGATTGTCGCGGTGTATCAATTCCGGCTCTTCGATGTAGCCCAAGGTGGCCTGGATTTCGCCGGTCGGCTTGCGTGCGATCTGGCGCGCATCACCGCTCGTGTAGTTGACCAGCCCGCGTGCGATCTCCCGCCCGTCCTGGGTAACGCAGCCGACGACATCGCCGCGCTGAAACTCCCCAATGACTTCGACGACTCCGATCGGCAGCAGGCTCTTGCCGCCGGACGCCAGCGCGCGCGCGGCACCGTCGTCGACAACCACGCGTCCCTTCAATAGCAGATGGTCGGCCAGCCATTGCTTGCGCGCCGTGAGTACAGCGGTGGACGCCATCAGCTCCGACCCGATGGCCTCCCCGGCGGCCAACCGGAGCAAGACGTCGACCTCGCGGCCGGACACGATGACCGTGAGGGCGCCACTGCGAGCCGCCCGCTTGGCAGCGAGGACCTTCGTCAGCATGCCACCCCGCGCAATGGTGGATCCCGCACCGCCCGCCATGGACTCGAGCGCGGGATCGCCTGCAGTCGCGGCGCGGACGAGCCTGGCCGTCGGATCGCGGCGAGGATCGGCCGAGAACAGTCCCGCCTGGTCGGTCAGGATCACGAGCGCGTCGGCCTCAATGAGGTTGGTCACCAGTGCGGCCAGCGTGTCGTTGTCGCCGAACTTGATTTCATCGGTTACGACGGTGTCGTTCTCGTTGATGACCGGGACCACGCCGAGTTCGAGCAGCGTGAAAAGCGTAGACCGCGCATTCAGATAGCGTGCGCGATCGGCCAGGTCCGCATGCGTCAGCAGCACCTGAGCCGTGTGCAGGCCCAAGGCCCGAAACTGCGTTTCGTAGGCCTGCGCCAGGCCCATCTGGCCGACGGCCGCCGCGGCCTGAAGTTCGTGAATCTGCTGCGGACGGCGCGCCCAGCCGAGCCGCTGCATGCCTTCGGCGATGGCACCGCTCGAAACAAGAACGACCTCCTTGCCCTGGGCCCGCAGGTCAGCAATCTGTCGCGCCCAGCGCGCGATGGCTTCGGCGTCGAGACCGCGGCCTTCGTTCGTGACCAGGCTGCTGCCGACCTTCACCACAATCCGCCGCGCCCGCTGAAACCCGGTCACAACCCGACCTCGTCCGTAGCACCGCCATCGACTGGCACGGGCGCACGTTGCACCCGCTCCTCATCGAGGAACTTCTGTACTGCGCCGACCAGATCGCGGCAGCCTTCCCCTGTTGCCGCAGAAACCGTGAACACGGGAGACTTGGTACGGAGCCGTCGCTTGAAGTCCGCCACGAGCGCAGCGCGGTCCGTCGTCGACACGAGATCGATCTTGTTCAGCACGAACCAGCGCGGCTTGCGTGCCATCGTCGGGTCGAACTTCTTCAGTTCCGCCGAGATAATGCGGGCATCCTTCACGGGGTCTGCCGTCCCCTCGGGGCCGACGCAGTCGACGAAGTGAAGCAGCAGGCCGGTTCGACGCAGGTGTCGGAGGAACTGGTGGCCGAGGCCGGCGCCTTCAGCCGCTCCTTCGATCAAGCCCGGCACGTCGGCGAGCACGAAGCTGCGCTCGGGCCCGACACGGACCACACCGAGATGCGGCTGCAGCGTCGTGAACGGGTAATCGGCGACCTTCGGACGCGCATTAGAAACGGCCCGGATGAAGGTTGACTTCCCTGCGTTCGGCAGGCCAAGCAATCCAACGTCGGCCAGGACCCTGAGTTCGAGCCGCAGCACCCGATGTTCTCCGGGCTCGCCCTTGGTGAACTGCCGCGGCGCGCGGTTGGTGCTCGACTTGAAGTGCAGGTTGCCTAGACCGCCGCGCCCTCCCGCCGCCAGCAGCGCACGCTCGCCATCGTGGGCCATGTCCGCCAGTTCGTCCCCGGTTTCTTCGTCGAAGATCACCGTGCCCACCGGCACTCGCAGCTCGATGTCCTTGCCACCGGCGCCGTAGCAATCGGCCCCGCGTCCGGACTCGCCGTTGCCTGCACGATGCAGGCGGGCATAGCGAAAGTCGATCAGCGTATTGAGATTGCGGTCGGCGCGCACCCAGACGCTGCCACCACGGCCGCCATCGCCCCCGTCCGGCCCGCCCTTGGGAATGAACTTCTCGCGGCGAAACGAGGCGCAGCCGTCTCCGCCCTTGCCGGCCGTAACCTCGATCCTTGCTTCGTCGACGAACTTCAACGGATCACCAAAGAAAAAGCCCTGCCGCGGACGGCAGGGCTTTCATTCAACCGGATGCCGCCGAGCGACTGCTCAGGCAGCGGGGACGACATTCACGACGCGTCGGTTCTGCGCGCCGCTCACCTCAAACTTGACCGTGCCGTTGGCCGTCGCGTAGAGGGTGTGATCGCGGCCCATGCCGACGTTGTCGCCCGCGTGAAACTGGGTCCCACGCTGCCGCACGATGATCGCGCCGGCCGCAATGCCCTGTCCGCCGTAGACCTTGACGCCCAGACGCTTGGCCTGGGAGTCGCGACCATTGCGGGATGAACCGCCTGCTTTCTTGTGTGCCATGTTAGCTCCTGCTCAATCAAGCCGCGATCGAGTCGATGCGCAGTTCAGTGAAGTTCTGGCGATGCCCGGCGTGCTTCTGGAAATGCTTGCGCCGCTGCATCTTGAAGATCGTGACCTTGTCACCGCGACCGTGCGACAGCACCGTCGCCAGGACCGCCGCGCCCGAAAGAAGCGGGTTACCGGCCTTGAGGTCGCCGCCGTCGACCACCGCCAGAACCTCCGACAGCTTGACTTGCGCTCCAACGTCCGCCGGCAGCGATTCCACCTTCAGCGTGTCGCCAGCAGCAACCCGGTACTGCTTGCCGCCGGTCTTAATAACTGCGTACATAATCATCGCTCCTGCGCTCAGCCGGAGCTGAGGCGAAAAATCCTTGATATTCCTGCTTCTCTCAGTACATCGGGCGTTCGTGCGGGGCCGGTGTTGGCGCAACCGTCGTCACGACCTGCGAGCATCACAAACGCGCCGACCGGTCCGCCTTCGTGCTCATTCCGCTGCCGGCCTTTACCGAATCCGCCGCCGTTGCTATTCCGGAATTCCGCCAGCCCCAAATCCAGACGACGCCAGCGGGAAAGCTTTGAATTATCACACTTTTGTGGCGGCCCAGTCAAACTCCCCTAGCCAGGCACCCCGAACGTTACGGCGCACCGGCTGTCGACCGGACTCCTCGCGGTGCACTCCTATAATGCTCCGATGAGCCGGGTACCCCAGCCACTGAAAGACGGCGCGCCTCTCGCAGCACAGGCCGCGCTAGCCCGACCCGGACTCGATGTCAATGGGCTGGGCGGACCGATTCCGGACCTCGGGACCGTGCTGGCCCCGATCGCGGCCGACATGCAGGCCGTGGACGCCGTCATCCGCGAACGGCTGAACTCCGATGTCGCCCTGGTCAATACGATTTCCGACTACATCATTGGTGCGGGTGGCAAGCGCCTGCGCCCGGCCGTGGTGCTGCTGGTTGCGCGGGCACTCGGTTACAAAGGCACATCCCATGTGCTGCTCGCCGCGGTCATCGAATTCATCCACACCGCGACCCTGTTGCATGACGATGTCGTCGATGAGTCGGATCTGCGTCGAGGGAGATCCACGGCGAATGCCATGTTCGGGAATGCCGCCAGTGTCCTGGTCGGCGACTTCCTCTACTCCCGCGCGTTCCAGATGATGGTGGACGCGGGGAACCTGCGCGTCATGCGGATACTCGCCGATGCAACCAACCGCATCGCCGAGGGCGAAGTCCTGCAGTTGATGAGTGTCCACGATCCGTCCGTCAACGAGGCACGGTATTTCGAGGTCGTCGAGCGCAAGACCGCGACACTGTTCGAAGCCGGCGCACGAATCGCGGCCGTGCTCGCCGCGGCCGATGCCACGACCGAGCAGCGATGCGCAAGTTATGGCGCGTCCCTGGGCCGCGCGTTCCAGATCGTGGATGACATGCTCGACTATTCCGGTCACACGGAGGAGATCGGCAAACGGCTGGGTGACGATCTGCGCGAAGGTAAGGTTACGCTGCCGCTGATCCATGTCCTGCGTAGCGCCGCACCCGAGCAGCGCGAACTCGTCGTACAGGCGGTGCGGGACGGCAACGGCGACTTCGAGGCCATCGCCCGGATCGTCACGGACAATGGCTCGATCGCCTATTCAGGCCGCCTCGCCGAGCGTGAGGTCGACGCCGCACGGCAGGCCATTCGCGATCTGCCGGCCTCGGACCATCGGGAATCTTTGTTACACTTGCTGGCTTTCGCGATTGGGCGTGATCGCTAGCGGTCCAGAGCGGCACGTACTGACGTCGGGGTGTAGCTCAGCCTGGTAGAGTACTGCGTTCGGGACGCAGGAGTCGGAGGTTCAAATCCTCTCACCCCGACCAATTTCCTCCCTCATCTCCTGATCGGGTAACGCGGCTGCGGCACGTGGACGAGTTGCCCCTTTGGATCACGCTGGCCGGGCTCGTCGTCCTGCTCCTGGTTTCGGCCTTCTTCTCGATTTCCGAGACAGCGCTGATGGCGCTGAATCGCCTGCGGCTGCGCCACCTGGTCCGCGAGGGCCACCGCTCCGCCCGCCGCGTTCAGTCACTGCTCGACCATACGGACAAGTTGCTCGGCACGATCCTGCTGGGCAACAACCTCGTCAACGCTGCGGCGACAGCACTCGTCACCGCCATGACGATTCGCCTCGTCGGTGACAGCGACTGGGCGCTGCTCGCGGCCACGGCGGCGATTACGTTTCTGATTCTGGTCTTTGCCGAGATCACTCCGAAAATCATCGGTGCGACCTTCCCGGAGAAGATCGCGATGCCGGCCAGTTACGCCCTAGCTCCTCTCCTGGTGCTGTTCAGGCCGGTGGTCTGGTTCGTCAATCTCTTTGTCCGGTCGATGCTCCTTCTCTTGAGAATTCCACCCGGCAGTCGCGAGGGCACTGGCCACCGCCTGTCCACAGAAGAGCTGAGGACGCTGGTGCTGGAAGGCGGAAACTTCATTCCAGGCAAGCACCGCAGCATTCTGCTGAACCTGTTTGAACTGGAAGAACTCTCGGTTGACGACGTAATGATTCCGCGATCACGGATCGAAGGCATCGATCTGCAGCAATCGCGCGATGAAGTGCTGGCCCAGCTCAGAACCTGCTACCACAACAAGCTCCCTGCCTACGAAGGCGACATCAGCCGGACGACCGGGGTGCTTTTGGTGCGGAAGTTGCTGCCGTCGCTGACGAGCAGCGAGTTTTCTCTCGAAGCATTGCGCGCAACGCTTTCGCCCCCGTACTTCGTTCCAAGTGGCACGCCCCTGTTCCAGCAGCTTCAGCATTTTCAGGACAACCGGCAGCGCATTGGGCTCGTCGTTGACGAGTACGGCGAGGTTCAGGGCCTGGTGACGCTCGAGGACATCATCGAGGAAATCGTCGGTGAGGTCGCGACACGCACAACGGCTTCCGTGGGTCGGCTCCACTGGAGTGCCGACGGGACCGCCATTGTCGATGGCAGCATCACGCTGCGCGACCTGAATCGCCGACTCTCGCTGGAGCTTCCGCTCGATGGGCCAAAGACGCTGAACGGCCTGCTGATCGAACGGCTGGAGGAAATTCCCGATGCGCCCTGCTGCGTGCGCTTCGACGATGTACTGGTTGAAGTGCTCCATGTTGACGAACACGCCGTGCGGAGCGCACGGGTGGCACGAATTGGCGCGAACCAGAGCGCGCTGGCAGCCACCTGAAACGCTCGTTCGGCTTGCCTTGTTTGCGGGAGTTAAGCTTTACAAATCCGGGCCTTATCGGCAGTATCTTTTTGCTTCGTGAGAAGTGCCCGCCCGCTATAACTTGGGTCTCGTTCGACCCTCCAGGGACCGCAGCACCCCATGTCCGCCGTTACTCAAGGTCCTGCCGCCGCAGGGGCCCTCACCGGTCTCGCGCGTGCCCTCGTTCAGCAAGGAAAGCTGAGGCCTGACCGGGCGGAAAACTTCGCCCGCAAGGCCGCGCAGTCGAATATGCAGTTCATCGATGAACTGACCAATTCGGCCGATGTCACGGGCCTGAGCGCGAGTTCGATCGCCAGGTTCGCCGCCGAGACCTTCGGCCATCCGATGCTGGACCTCAGTGCGCTCGATCTGGAGCAACTGCCGCGCGACATCATCGACAGGAAGCTGGTCGCAGCCGCGCGCGTGCTAGCCCTGCGCAAGCGCGGCAATCGCCTCGCGATCGCGGTGTCGGACCCGACCAACTTCGCGGCGCTCGACCAGGTCAAGTTCCAGACGCAGCTGGCGCTCGATGTCATCGTCGTCGAACACGACAAGTTGCTGAAGCTGGTCGAAGCCCAGTCGCAATCAGTGGGGCAGAAGCTCGAAGAGATGACGGGCGGCGACGACGTCAGCTTCGACGACCTGCTGGGCGAGTCCCCGGACCAGGCAGCCACTGACGACTCCGCGCAACTGGAGATCGACGACGCCCCGGTGGTCCGCTTCCTGCAGAAGCTGCTGCTGGACGCCATCGGCGAGGGTGCGTCGGACCTGCATTTCGAGCCGTACGAGAAGTTCTATCGCGTCCGCTTCCGTGTCGATGGAATCCTGCGCGAGGTCGCACAACCGCCGCTGGCGATCCGCGACCGTCTCTCAGCGCGCATCAAGGTCGTCTCCAAGCTCGATATCTCGGAGAAGCG
>Ga0105090_10000002_pt1 | contig 128584 bp, 131 predicted proteins | sample PPLLak3March2015_FD_79110 | JGI IMG/M metagenome (GOLD analysis project Ga0105090, IMG submission 79110) | Freshwater sediment microbial communities from Prairie Pothole Lake near Jamestown, North Dakota, USA - PPLs Lake P7 Core (1) Depth... | ecosystem: Environmental > Aquatic > Freshwater >...
ACAGCTTCATGCAGCGGTACGGGGCTTGCGCACCAGCACGACGATCAGCGTGATGACCGTGATCGGGATGACGAAGCTCATCATCACGGTCGAGAACGGCTCCAGCGCGGCATGCTTCTGCGCGGCCAGTATCAGATACGCGACGTAACAGCCGTAGTACAGCAGGAACACGGCGCCCTCCCAGCGCGCGATCTCGCGTCCGGTGACGAAGATCGGCAGACAGGCGAGCGCGACGGCCAGCATGACCCAGATGTCGAATGTCAGCAGCGCCGGGGCCATGGCCAGGCCATGGCCGCCTGAAACAAGTCCGGACAGGCCGAGGCAGCCGAGAATGTTGAAGGTGTTGCTGCCGATCACGTTGCCGACCGCGATGTCGCGCTCGCCCTTGAGCGCGGCCGCGATCGAGGTCGCGACTTCCGGCATCGATGTCCCGGCGGCGACAATCGTCAACCCGATGACGAGGTCGCTGACGCCCATCACCTTGGCGACGTTGACGGACGCGGTTACCAGCCAGTCTGACCCGTAGACCAGCGCGACAAGTCCGCCGACGATCAGCGTGATCTGCACCGGTACGGAGTCATCCCAGGCGCCGGTTCGCGCCGGCCGGATCTCCTCTGCGTACTCAGCCCGCGCCTGGCTGGTTTCCCGCCGCGACTGCCGAATCAAGAAAACGGTGTACGCGATCAGCAGCACGAAGAGGAAGGCGGCGTCCCACAGGCCCAGCCTGCCGTCCAGGCCCAGCACCAATAGCAGCAGCGACGCGCCGACCATAATCGGCACCTCCTGCCGAATCAACTGGATGTTGACCACGAGTGGCGTAATCAGAGCGCTGACGCCGAGGATGAACAGCACGTTGAAAATGTTGCTCCCGACGACGTTGCCGATGGCGATGTCAGTCTTGCCGTCGAGCACCGCACCGACCGATACCGCCACCTCAGGTGCGCTGGTGCCGAATGCCACGATAGTGAGCCCGACGACGAGCGGTGAGATGCCGAATGAAAGCGCCAGCTTGGAGGCGCCGCGCACCAGCAGCGATGCGCCGGCCACGAGGGAAGCGAGGCCCAGCACGAAAAGGAGGAGGTTCATCGGGATCCTGTGGACGACCGTCACACGACGGCCCGGTCGCCGCAGAGTATAGGGAGGCGGCCGCACGAACGCGGGGCCAGGGCGGATCGGCGTTTCCGCGCGTTGACAACCGAATCACCGCGCACCGACCCGCACCCGCTGGCGACGCGCGGGCCGCCACGAAGCCTCACCGCGCCGGCTAGAGCACGTAGCGGGCGAGGTCCTCGTTACTCGCGAGATCCGCAAGGCGCGCGTCGACATAGGCCGCGTCGACACGCACACGCCCTGGGCCGCCGGCCACGCCGCTGCCGGCCTCGAACGAGACTTCCTCGAGCAGCTTTTCCATGACGGTGTACAGCCGCCGTGCGCCGATGTTCTCTGTCTTCTCGTTGACCGCGTAGGCGATCTCCGCCATGCGATGGATGCCGTCGTCGGTGAATTCGAGAGTGCAGCCATCGGTACCGAGCAGGGCGCGGTACTGCTCAGTCAGGCTGGCGTCCGTGGTCTTCAGGATGCGTTCAAAATCCCCGACCGTCAGTGAATCCAGCTCGACGCGGATCGGAAAGCGCCCCTGCAGCTCCGGAATCAGATCCGACGGCTTGGCGAGATGGAACGCGCCAGACGCGATGAACAGGATGTGGTCGGTCTTCACCATGCCGTACTTGGTGTTGACGGTCGTGCCCTCGACCAGTGGCAGCAGGTCGCGCTGCACGCCCTGGCGCGACACATCGGCGCCCTGCAGTTCAGCGCGCGATGTGATCTTGTCGATCTCGTCGAGGAAGACGATGCCGTTGGACTCCGCGTTGGCAACGGCCTTGGCCTTGAGTTCGTCGTCATTGACCAGGCGCGCGGCTTCCTCGTCGGTCAGCGCCTTCAGCGCGTCGGCGATGCGCATGCGCCGCGCCTTGCGCCGGTCCCGGCCCAGATTGGCGAACATCGACTGGATCTGCTGCGTCAGCTCTTCCATGCCCGGCGGCGCCATCACGTCCAGAGACGGTGACACCGCGCTTACCTCGACATCGATCTCCTTGTCGTCGAGCTCGCCCTCGCGCAGCTTCTTGCGGAATTTCTGGCGCGTCGCGTTCTCGTCGTCGCGGCTGCCTGTGGCAAAGCCGACGTCACGCGACGGCGGAACGAGGATGTCGAGGATGCGGTCCTCTGCCGCGTCCTGCGCGCGCACTGCCACCTTCTTCATCTCAGTGTCGCGCGTCTGCTTGACCGAGATGTCAACCAGGTCGCGAATGATCGTGTCCACATCGCGCCCGACGTAGCCAACTTCGGTGAACTTGGTCGCCTCGACCTTGATGAACGGGGCATCGGCCAGACGCGCAAGCCGACGCGCGATCTCGGTCTTGCCGACGCCGGTCGGCCCGATCATCAGGATGTTCTTCGGCGTGATCTCGGTGCGCAGCGGATCGGGCACCTGCTGCCGGCGCCAGCGGTTGCGCAGCGCGACCGCGACGGCGCGCTTGGCACGGTCCTGACCAACGATGTACTTGTTCAGTTCGTGGACGATTTCGCGGGGAGTCATCATAAAAGCTCACTGCTCGTGTACGCGACCGCTACGCGGCCGCACGTGCACTCGCGGTGCTCGAGTTAGGCGCGCTCCCTCCGGAGCGGCCGCGCGTACGCGCGCTGTTCAACTGCAAGGTGCGGCTGTTGGCCGCGGCGGGAAGGGATCTCACGCATGGCTGGCACGTCAGCGGCGGGTCAGTCCAGCGACTCGATGGTGTGGCTCTGGTTGGTGTAGATGCACAGGTCGCCGGCGATGGTCAGGGCTTTCTTGACGATGTCGGCCGGAGCGAGCTCGGTGTGGTCGAGCAGGGCACGCGCGGCGGCCTGGGCGTAGGGGCCACCGGAGCCGATGGCGATGAGGCCCAACTCGGGTTCCAGCACATCGCCGTTGCCGGTGATGATCAGCGAGGCCTCGTGATCGGCCACCGCCAGCATGGCCTCCAGGCGGCGCAGGATGCGGTCGGTGCGCCAGTCCTTCGCCAGTTCCACCGCGGAGCGGACCAGGTGACCCTGGTGCTTCTCCAGCTTGCCTTCGAAGCGCTCGAACAGCGTAAAAGCGTCCGCGGTGGCGCCCGCAAAGCCGGCGAGGATGCGATCGTGATAGAGGCGCCGCACCTTGCGCGCCGTCTGTTTCACCACGATGTTGCCAAGCGTGACCTGGCCGTCGCCGCCCATGGCGACCGCTTTGCCTCGACGGACGGAGACGATGGTGGTTCCGTGAAAGGGTTCCATGACAGTTCCCGGCCGTCAGGCACGGCCCGATGACAACACAAGCCAAGTGGGGACGATCAGACCCGACGCAACTGGACGTCGGCAACCGTATCGATGCCGAGCAGCGAAAACAGCGCGGCGATCAGGTAGTTGAGGTTGCGGAATTCGACGCTGACCCCGCTCTGCCGCAGCTTGGTGAGTGTTGTGAGCAGTGCCGTTGCGGTGGAAAACTCTATGCGCTTCAAGTAGGTGCAGTCGACCGCCAGCCGTTTCTCGGTCTTGGCGGCGGCCAGCAGTCGCCCGAACTGGGGTTCACCATTGGCGCGCACCGTGCCGCGCCACTGCAATCCGTCCTCGACTTCCTGCGGCAGATCGGCCGGCGTGGCGGCACGGGTCTTCAGGCTCGGCGGCGGCGGCTCCCACGACGGCGGCGAAACTTCGTAGGTGATGCAGTACTGGATTCCGGTTTCCTCGAAGTCATGCTGGCGCTGCAGCAGACGGAACACTTCGAGCAGCAGCATCCACGCCGCGTCGCTCTGATCCCGGCGTCCCGGCTCCACCGCGGCCCGCAGGGGCGTGATGAGCTGGTCGGCGCCCAGGACCAGCAATTCATGGCTCGCCCGCTTGAAGGCGTTGATGACCCGCAGCAGCAGCTCGGCCCCGACCAGGTCGACTTCCCGCACTCCGGACGCATCGAGCGTGAGCGCCTGATGCTGGGCCGAATAGTTCTTCAGCTGCTCCAGCACCTTCACGACGTTGGCATCGACGGCGTCGGGCAAGCGGACGATCGGTGCGCCGTCGGCGGTCTTCCCAGCCGCGACCGACCCCGCTTCGTCCTTGTACTCCATCCATGCCGGGGGCGAGCTTTCGAACCGGAGGACGTATTCGATGGTCAGGTTGTCGAAACTGCCCTTGTCGCCGCGCTGCTGGAAGAGCTCGAACAACATCAGCCAGGCCCGCTGCGCGGCATCGCCGAGCGAATCGGAGTGGATCGCGGCACGCAGCCCTGCCTCGGCGGGCTCGATCAAGCCATTGGCAAAGAGGATCGCTGCTTCGTCAATCGCCGAGCCTGAACCTTCGGCGTGCAGCTCGATCGCGTTGGCATTGCCCTGCCAGTCATCGGTGCTGAGGTCGATGAGCTCGATGCCGGCATCCTTCTTGGCCAGCGTCGCCGGCGGCAGCGGCTGCTCGACCGGCTGCTGGGACAGGCGACCCAGCGTCGAATTCGCCGCCGAGTTCGGAAACAGGGTTGCACCACCGGACGGGCGCATGAAATCGCGCGCCATCTCGGACTCGATGGCGTCGATCTTCGCCGCCGTTTCCATAGCGAGAGTGCGAGCGAGGTCCTTGTCAGGCAGGGAGCTCTCTGTGTTGGGCGGCTTCGGCACCGTCGCCGACGCATTGCGGTTGACCGGCGCCGCAAGCGGACGCGCGCTCGGTTTGGCGGCGCGCGCAGTCGCGCCGCCTTTCGCCGCGGACGGCTCGGCGGTGTCCTTAGGATCTTTCTTGAAGAACGAGAAGACCACGCTGCCTTCTGGTTTCGTTAACTCTGACCAACCTGCATAACGGCCATCCACCCCCGTCGCGGCAAGCGAGCGTCCGCGCCGCGGCGGAACTCATGCCCGATCGCTCTGCGCGCAAGCGCCCAAAGGGCGCTGCTCCTGCGCCCGAGGTTCAACCCATAGTAACAACTTTGCCCACCGCCAAACCGTTGATCTGGGGGACTATCCCGCCTGTCGGCTACCCGCCACCCGACCAACCGGATTACTTTTCCGCCCCCGAAAGCTGGGCATCCGTCAGGCGGTAATACAGTCCGAACGGATCTTCCTTCAGCACGCTCAGTCGCCCGGCCAGGACCACAGGTTCGTAGGTGTGCTTAATCGCCGCCTTGGACTTAACTTCGACGATGTACTCGGGACCGAGGGACAGGCAGAACGGACAGTGCGGAGGCCGCATCGTCAGCAAAAAGTGCTTGTGCGTCTCTCCAGCGGTGATCGGCAACATGTAACCCTGCAGACGCACGTCCTGCTGGTCGAGTTTCCGCACTTCCGGGCTGAACTCGGGCACCACCTTCGTGCCTGCCTGTGCGCTTTTGACCTGTCCCAGCACTTTCCAGGACACCACACCCTTGACCTCGGGGAGGTCGTTGAGGAGCTGCGGGTCGATCGGCAGCGCCAGTTCGCCCCCTTTTCCCACGGCCTGCGCCATCACGGCGCCGGTCAACAGCCCCGCCGCCAGTCCGACAACGGCCCGGCTGATCCAGCGCTGCATGCGAATTGCAATCATTCGGTCTCCACGGCGGCATGTGCTTCGTCGGGCGCTCGCACCCGCTCAGTGGCTGTGCCGCATTCCACAATATTGTCCCACTGCGATGCCTTTGCAAGCCTCACGCAGCTTCTCCTGACACTGCCGCTCCGGCGCTCCGGACTCGAGGCAGCGCGCCGCGTCTTCGTGCGCACGCGCCATCTGCCGATGCCGGGCGATGTCGTCAGCGCGGTGCGCGCGTTCGGACGGACTGACCGTGGGAACCGTCTTCGCCGAGCCGGTCGTCTGTGCGCCCGCACACAGTGGCAGGCAGGCCGCTAAAACCAGGGTGGCCGCAGTGGTTCTCATCAAGTTCTCCGTCGGGTTAACCCTGAGCAAGCGTGCGCGCGACGTCCATGCGGCTGGCACGCCACGCCGGCAGCGCCGCGGCGAGCGTCGTCACCGCCAGCGCGACCAGCGCGGTCGCCGCCAAGGCCGGCGCAAACTCTGCAGCAGACAGCGTAAACGCCCGCGCTGCCGCCAGCCAATGGCCAACCACGGCGACGGCACCGAGTCCAATCGCAAACCCGGACACCAGTGCCATCGCGGCGAGCAACCAGGCTTCGAGCATCATCAGCCAGGCGATGCGCGCACTGCCGGCGCCGAGCAGCCGCATGATCGCGATGTCATAGCGCCGTTCTTCGAGGGCGTTGAACAACGTCACGAAGAGGCTGAGCAGCGCCGAGCCGACCAGGATCCAGGCGAACGCCCGCATCGTGTCGATCCCGACGCCGACGACCGCGAACAGGCGTGCGATTTCGTTGGCGGGCGATGCCGCCATCAGGCGGGACTCGGCGTTGACCTGCCGCGGCAGGATCGCCGCCGCCATCGGTGACGCGTAGCGCACGATGATGGCCGTGATCTCGCGCTCCGCCTCGAGCGTCTTGCGCTCTTCGTCGTCAGCCGCTTCGCCTTCATGCAGGCGCCACACGCTGGCGGTATCGGTGAGCACGAGCCGGTCGATGACCGAACCGGTCGGCGCGAGGATGCCGACCACCTCGTACTTCGCATCCTCGTGCACGGCGCCGCCTTCTGCCAGTCCGTGGGTGCCGAACAGCGTGCTGCCGATCGCCAGTCCGCTGGTGCGGGCAACCTCCGCGCCCAGCACAGCCTCCATCGGCCGCTCCCACCGCCTGCCGACCGCCAGCCTGGCCTCGTGCAGGTCGACGTAGGGCAACTCGGTGCCGACGATGCGAAAGCCGCGAAAGCTGTCGCCCAGCGAAAGCGGAATCGCCTGCGCCACGAGCCGGTTGCCGCGCAACTGGGCCAGCGTTGCCAGCGGCACGTTTCCGGTCGGGACATCGACCTGATAGACCGCCGAAAGCACAAGCTGCAGCGGCGATCCCTTGGCACCCACGACGAGATCGACATGGCGCGCATCGCGTTCGAGCTGGCGCGAGAGCTGACCATGTACGAGCGTCACGAAGACCAGTGTCGCAATGCCGAGCGCCAGCAGAATGACGCCGAGCGCCGTCTGCAACGGACGCCGGCGCATTTGGGCCAGTACAAGACGCAACGAGCTCACGGGATTAGCTCCCGCGCTGCGCGCCGAGGGAGTAGCGCTTCGGAGCGGCCGCGCGCGCTCATGTGGGCCGTGTCAGTTCGATCTCGCGCCGGAAGCGGCCGCGAACACGTGCATCGTGTGTTGCGACGACCAGGAGCGCCCCGGCGCGTTCGGCCGCCTGCAGCAGCAGGTCGAGTGCCCGCCGCGCGTTGTCGTCGTCGAGGCTGGATGTTGGTTCATCGGCCAGCAACAGTCGTGGCCGGTTGATGATCGCGCGCGCAATCGCAACGCGCTGCTGCTCGCCCAGGCTGAGCGTCTCGGGCCGGGCACCCAGCTTGTCGCCCAGACCGAGGTCCGCGAGCAAGGGCGCCGCCGCCGCGCTGTGCTCCGCGCGGCCGGCGAGAAAGCAGGCCAAGGCGACGTTTTCCAGCGCGCTGAGACTGCCCAGCAGGTGAAGTTTCTGCGGCACGACGCCGATGCGCTGCCCGCGCCAGCGGTCTTCACGACCCGCCGCGGGATAGAGGTCATCACCGTCGATCCGCACCGCGCCCGCGCTAGGACGCAGGATGCCCGCCAGGATGTGCAGCAGCGTGCTCTTGCCCGAACCGCTGGGGCCGACCAGCACACAGTGTTCGTCGTCGCGCAGCGCGAGCGCCGGCGCCCGCAGCACCGTCGAGTCACCGTAGCGATGAACGATGGGATCCGTCGACAGCATCGATCAGTGCCGCAACGCAGGCCGCCCTGCAGTGGGAGTTCCAAGAGGGGGCCCGGACCCCTCCTTCATCCTCAAGAATGGATGTTTGGTGACAGACGCTTCGCGTCAGTCACCGAACATCTTCTGCTTGATCTCGCGCCGTTGCTGCGCTTCAAGCGAAAGCGTCGCGGTCGGGCGCGCAAGCAGTCGCGGGATGCCGATGGGATCACCGGTTTCCTCGCAGTAGCCGTAGTCACCGGCCTCGATGCGCGCCAGCGACTGCTGGACCTTCTTCAGCAGCTTGCGCTCACGGTCGCGTGTGCGCAGTTCGAGTGCATGCTCTTCCTCGATCGTCGCCCGGTCGGCGGGATCGGGCACGATGACCGTCTCGCGCAGATGCTCGGTCGTCTCGTCGGCGTTCTGGAGCAGTTCACGCTCCATCTGCTGCAGCCGGTGCTTAAAGAACGCCAGTTGCTGCTCGTTCATGTAGGCCAACTCGGGCATCTTCAGCAGTTCGCCTTCGGTCGGAAGACGCTTGCCGTTGACCATGACCGGCTCTTCGCTGCGCGTGGCCGAACGCGCCAGCAGGTATTCATGCGCAGCAGCGAGATCCTTGGGGCTCGGCGCCGGGACCGGCCGCGGCGCGGCTGGTGCGGGGGAAAACCCGATCGGAGCCGGCGCAAACGAAACCGGCGCCCGCTCAACCTTGACAGGCCGCGGAGCGGCCTTCTTCGGCGCAGGCTTCTCGACGACGTTGGACTGTGCCTTCGCGACCACCTTGGTCGGCTTGGCTGGCGCCTTTGCCTGCACCTTGGTCGGCTTGGCCGGCGCTTTCGCGACCGGCTTGACCGGCTTCTTGGCCACTTTGCCTTTGGCCGCCGGCGCTTTCTTGGCCGGCACCTTCTTCGCCGGCGCCTTTTTGGCGGGAGCCTTCTTGGGCGCTGCTTTCTTGGCAGCGGTCTTGGCCGCCTTTTTGGCCGGCGCTTTTTTTGCTGCAGCCATCGTCTGTCTACCTCGTTGCGTCTTTGATCTGTGGAGAGCCGGATTCAGCGCGCAAGGCACGCTTCTAGGCCCTTGAGAATGGTGTCCTTCGGCAGATTGCGCCCGATGAACACGATCTTGCTGGAAGGCTTCTCGTCCTTGCCCCAGGGCCGTCCGACATCCGCCCCCATGAGCATGTGCACGCCCTGGAAGATCATGCGCCGGTTGGACCCGTTCATGAAAAGCACGCCTTTATACCGGAGCATGTCGGGACCGTAAACCTGGGTCAACGCGCCCATGTATTCCTCAAGCTTCGCGGAGTCGAACGGCTTCTTCGACTGGAACGCGAAGGCCTTGATCGCATCGTCATGATGATGGTGGTGATGGTCATGATGATGATCGTGGTCATGGTCGTGCCCGCAATGCTCGTCATGCACGTGCTCATGATCATGCCCGTTGCCCGTCTTGGCGCGTGCCGCGTCCGGGTGCTCGGCCGCGAGGAACTCGGGATCGATATCGAGAATCGCGTTGAGGTTGAACCCGCGCAGGTCCAGCACCTCATTGAGCGGAATCTGCCCGAAGTTGACGGGCTTGATCGGCGCCCGCGGATTCATGCGCACGATCCGCTCGCGCAGCGACGCGAGTTCGTCGGCGTCCACAAGGTCGGTCTTCGACAGCAGGATACGATCGGCGAAACCGACCTGGTTCTGCGCCTCGACCTGGGCGTCGAGCGTGTCGTGGCCGTGCTTGGCGTCGACGACGGTGATCACGCTGTCGAGCAGGTAATACGACGAGATGTCGTCCTCGATGAAGAACGTCTGCGTCACCGGCCCCGGGTTGGCCATGCCGGTGGTCTCGATGATGACGCGCTCGAAGTCGAGTTCCTTGGCTTCGCGCTTGCGCTTGAGATCCGCGAGTATGCGAACAAGGTCGCCGCGTACGGTGCAGCAGATGCAGCCGTTGTTCATCTCCACGATCTGCTCGTTGGTCTCGGTCACCAGTAGTTCGTTGTCGACGCCTTCGGGTCCGAACTCGTTCTCGATGACGGCGATCCTGTGACCGTGCTGCTCGGACAGGATGCGGTTGAGCAGGGTCGTCTTGCCGGCACCCAGGAAGCCGGTCAGCACGGTTACCGGCACCAGATTTGCTTCATTCATCGAGTTTTTTTCCATGCAGGCCCGCGTGCAGGAGCGGGCGTCAAAAGCGGGGCGGTAGTGTAGTGGATCGGTCGGGCGCGCCGCCGGGCCTGGCGTGGGGAGGCGCCGCGCCCTACCCGACCCGCACCAGGTGCAGGCCCTTGAGGTACTCCGACTCCGGCACCGTCATCATCAGCGGGTGATCGGCGCTCGCGCCGAGCCGGGACACCATCCACGCCTCGACCCCGGCGTCGATGACGGCGCCGGCCACGATCTTCTGGAACAGATCGACGTCAATGGCTCCGGAGCAGGAAAACGTCAGCAGCGAGCCGCCCGGCGCCAGCAGGCGCAGCGCGTTGAGGTTGATGTCCTTGTAGGCGCGCGCCGCGCGATCGACATGGTGATGGCTGGAGGCAAACTTCGGCGGATCGAGCACGATCAGGTCGAACGGCGACGTTTGGTCCTTCAGCGCCCGCAGCGCCGTGAAGACGTCGGCTTCCTCCCAGCGCGCCCGTGAAGGCTCAAAGCCGTTCAATGCCACGTGCTCGCCCGCCAGCCGCAAAGCGTCGGCCGATGAGTCGATCGAGTGCACGAACTCGGCACCGCCGGCCAGCATCGCGATCGAGAAGCCTCCGGTGTAACAGAAGCAGTTCAGGCAACGCGGCCCACGCCCCGTTCGCGCGTGGCTCCGCGCGGCCAGTTCGCGGGCAAGCCGCCGGCTGTCGCGCTGGTCGACGTAAAAGCCGGTCTTGTGACCACGACGGACGTCGACGGTGTAGCGCAGCCCGTGCTCCTGCACTTCGATCTGCACGGCGGGCTCGTCGCCACGCAGCACTCCGCTGATCGCGGGGAGTCCCTCGCGCACACGCGTGGCGCCGTCGCTGCGATCGTAGACGTCACGGCAGCCCGTTGCCGCCAGCAGTGCTTCGATGAGGACGTCGCGCCAGGCGTCGACACCCGCCGCCTGGAATTGCGTGACCAACTGGTCGGCGTACCGATCGACGATCAGTCCGGGCAGGCCGTCCGCCTCACCGAAGACGAGGCGGACCGCCGTCGTGTCATTCGCCAGTGCCGCGCGCCGCTGCACCGCAAGCCGCACGCGCTGCGCAAGCAGATCGGCCGTCACCCGCGTACTTTCGGCAAAGCTCCAGGCCCGCGCCCGGATCGACGACTCCGGCGAGTACGCGGCCCAGGCGAGAAACCGGCCATCCGCCCCGCGCACCTCGACTGTGTCACCGGCGCCCGGATTCCCGTCGATGCGTCCGACCGCACTGGCGTAGATCCAAGGATGCCGCCGCCGCAGCGACTTTTCCTTGCCGGGCTTGAGCTGGAGCCGGCTCACCCAACGATCCTTCGGCCGCGCACCGCAGCGCCAGGTCGCACCACCACGGACACGGTCATGACTTCCGCCTGGCGCGCGGATGTGCCGCGTCGTAGACCTTGGCCAGGTGCTGCCAGTCGAGCCGTGTGTAGACCTGTGTCGTCGAGATGTTGGCGTGCCCCAGCAGTTCCTGAACCGCGCGCAGGTCGCCGCTCGACTGCAGCAGATGCGAGGCAAACGAGTGCCGGAGTACATGCGGATGCACATGCACGCCCAGCCCGAGCTCGCGCGCGCGCTTGGCGAGTCGGCTCTGCACGCTGCGTGCCGTCAGCCGGCTGCCGCGCGCGGAGACGAACAGCGCGCGCGCATAGCAGCCCTTGATCGATGCACGCACGCTGAGCCAGCGCAGCAGCGCCTCGCGCGCCGGTCCGCCAATGGGCACCGAGCGCGTCTTGCCGCCCTTGCCAAGCACCGTCGCTTCACTGCTTTCGAGATCAATCCAGCTGCGCGAGCGCCCCTCCCCCGCGTCGGCGGCAAAGTGCTGCCAGTCAAGCGACAGCAACTCGGCCAGGCGCAGTCCGCTGGAGTACATCAGTTCGACCAGCGCGTGATCACGGGCCGCGATCCACCCGCCTTCGCCTTCGTGCGAGGCCAGCCGGACCGCCTGGTCCGCCGTCAGCGCCTTCGGCAGGCGCTTCTCCCGCCGCGGGGCCCGGATGCCAGCCGCCGGGTTGCTTTCGAGACCACGGTGTTCGGCCAGCCAGGCGAAGTACGACCGCCACGCCGACAGCGTGCGCGCGAGCGTTGCCGCAGACCGGCCCGCCCCATGCAGGCGGGCGATGAATCCACGTACGTCATGTGCACTCAGACTGGCCGGCGCGCGCCCGGCGGCCAGTTCGGCCAGCCGCTCGAGGTCGCGCCGGTAAGCCGCGATCGTGTGGGCAGAAGCGCGTCTTTGCGTTCGCAGCTCTTCAAGGAAGTCTCCGATCGAAGGCGCGATTGCCATCTTAGGTGCGCATGCGGGCCAGTGCTGCACTCGCAAGCTCGGCGATGCGTTCAAGGAACGCAGTGCCCATCGTGATGTGGAAACGATCCTTGTCGGCGGAACCCAGCACCAGCAGCCCGAAGGTCTTGGGGTCCGCGCCCACGCGCAGTGGCAGCATCGCCAGGCTTTGCACCGCCGCGCCAACTTCGAACCAGGTCGCCGCCTCGAAGCCCACGTTCGAGCCGCAGAAAGGCACCCGCATGCTGTTGGCCAATGACACCGTGTCGGCTTCCACCGGCGCGGCGCACGGCAGCGCGGCGTATTGCGGCTTCACTGACCACAGGCGCAACGCGCAGTGCGGGACGCTGAAGACCTCCTTCAGGGCCGTGACCAAGGTGTCGGGCAGCGCCGCCGTGTCTTCCGTCAAGAGCAGCTGGCGTGCCCAGGCAATGAGGTTGCCAACGATGGCTTCATTGTCCTGCCCATGGCGGATCATCTCCGTGATCCGGCCCTCAAGCGACTTGATGCGCTCACGCAGCATTAGCGACTGACGCTCGACCAGCGAAATGGCCTGGCCGTTCTGCGGATGCGGCAGTTGCAGGCCCGCCAGCAGTTCCGGGTGCTGGTCGAAGAAATCCGGGTGGCTGGCCAAGTAGTTCGCGATGTCCTGGACTTGCATGGGGCTCCTGTCAGAGTTCGATCTCGCCTTCAAAGACCTTGGTGGCCGGGCCTGTCATCATGACCGATCCACCGTTCCACTCGATCGTCAGCATGCCGCCGCGCGTCGCGACACGCACGGGCGATTCGAGCATGCCACGCCGTGTGCCGGCCACGACGGCCGCGCAGGCGCCGGTGCCGCAGGCCAACGTCTCTCCCGCGCCGCGCTCCCAGACCCGCAGCCGGATGTTGTGACGATCGATGACCTGCATGAAGCCGGCATTCGCCCGCTGAGGGAAGCGTTCGTGGCTCTCGATGAGAGGCCCGTCACTGGTGACCGGCGCTTCGTCCACGCTGACGACAAGCTGCACCGCATGAGGATTGCCCATCGACAGCACCGACAGCCAGACCTCGCGCGTTCCGACCCGAACCGGCCACAGGGTGTCGTCATGGTCGCGGCGCGGCGCGAGGCCTGCAGAGTCAAATGGCACCCTGGCGGGCTCGAACACAGGCGCGCCCATGTCGACCGTGACCTCGCCGCTCTCAACCAGACGCGGCTCAATGACGCCTGACAGTGTCTCGACCCGGATCGAAGACTTGTCGGTAAGTTGCTGATCGCGCACGAAACGCACGAAGCAGCGCGCCCCGTTGCCGCATTGCTCGACCTCACCGCCATCGGCATTGAAGATGCGATAGCGGAAATCGACGCCGTCGCGCGACGGGGGCTCAACCAGCAGGATCTGGTCCGCGCCGACGCCGAAGCGCCGATCCGCGATGCGTCGCACCTGATCGCGCGAGAGGTCGATCTTCTGACGCACGCCATCGAGCATGACAAAGTCGTTGCCCGCACCCTGCATCTTGGTGAAGCGCAATTTCATATGCCGCAAGTGTATTCGAGCGTCGCTCGCGTACGCGATCGGCTGCGCCGATCGCACGTGCACTCGCTCCGGCACGGCACGCGCGTTGCGCGAGCCGCTCAAGACTGGTCAGTCGGCTGCGCTCCGGAGCGGCCGCGCGCTCCGGAGCGCAGCCGACAAACTATTCCGGAACGAGTGCACGTGCGATTGCCCGACGTTGTCGGGCAATCGCGTACACGAGTGACGCCTATCCTCGCGTACACGCGCGACGCGCCTAGTAAATCGAAGGTGACCCCTCCGGCCGCGTCTTGAAGCGCTTGTGCGTCCAGAAGTACTGCGCCGGGATACGCAGCACCCAGCGTTCTAGTTCACGGTTCATGCGTGCCGTGTCTTCCTCGACCGACTCGCCAGGGAAGTCCTCCCACGGGGCTTCGACGTGCAGGACATAGCCCTCATCCGTCATCTCGGTCACGGTCATGATGACCTTGGCGCCCGTCATCCGCGCGAGGCGCGACACCATCGGAATGGTCGCCGTCGGCACGCCGAAGAACGGGACGAAGATCGAGTTGGTGGGGCCAAGATCCATGTCCGGCAGGTAATAGAGCGGCAGGCCGGACTTCACGGTGCGCACCACACTACGCATGTCCAGTCCCTGGCGCGGCAGCAGCACCGGATCACTGAATCGCTGCCGCGCCTTCAGCAGCCACGCGTCCCAGACCGGGTTTTTCTGCTTCGAGTAGATCGAGGCGCCGCGCACGATCACATTGGTTCGTACTCCACCAGCATCGAGGCCCACGAAGTGCGGCGCGAGCAGGATCAGCGGACGATTCGCGGGGTCCGTCAGGTGCTGTGCACCTTCGACCCGGATGTAGCGCTCGATCGTGGCGCGATCCGCGTTCCACAGCACGGAGTGATCGAGCGCCGCGCGCCCAAGGCTGCGGAAGGTCATGCGACCCAGGTGACGGCGTTCGGCTTCGGGCATCTGCGGGAAGCACACCCGCAGGTTGGTCAGCGTGACATGACGGCGCGACCCCGCCAGCCACCACACGAGGTCCGAGAGCGCGTAAGCCACGCGGGTGCGCGTGCGCTGCGACCAGTGGCGCGTCAGGTTGATCAGGAAGATCCCGAACTTCGCGGCCCAGAGGTTCACTGTGGGGCCTCAGTCGGCGGCGGCTCGGCGCCGGCGGGAACCTTGTAGCGGTTGTAGCCCCACAGGTACTGCGCAGGCCGTTCCCGGATCAGGCGTTCCAGGCCACGATTCATGACGGCCGCATCATGCGCGGCGTCACCGGTGAAAGGCTCATCGAGTTGCTTGAGATGAATGCGATAGCCGCGTCCCTCCGCCAGCCGCTCGCCGTAGACGAACAAGATGATGGCGTCGAACTGCCGCGCCAGCCGGGCCGGCAGTGTCATCGTGTAGGCCCAGCGCCCGAAAAACGGAGCCCAGGCCCCCTCGCCGCGCGACGGCACCTGGTCGGGCAGGATGCCGACCACTTCGCGCTCCTTCATCGCCTTCATCAGCATGCGCACGCCTTTCATCTCGGCGGGCGCAAGCTTGAGCCCCTCGGCGGCACGCCCGGTCTCGACGATTCCGCGCAGCACCGACTTGCGCGGGATGCGATACAGCACAGTCATCGGGCGGGTCTTTGCCTCCGGCCGGAACGCGGCGTAAAACTGCGCCGTGACCTCGAAGCTGCCGAGGTGCGGCGGCAGGAACATCACCGGCCGGCCATCGGCGAGCGCCCGGTCGACGATCGACATGTCGGCAACCTCGGTCCGCGCGACGATGTCGGAACGCGGGCGCATCCAGATCCACGCCGTTTCGAGCGCCTGCTTGCCGGCTTCGGCGGCGGCTGCGCGAACCAGCGCAGGATCGTCGTAACCCGCCTGCGCCAGGTTGGCGCGCATGCGCCTGCGGTAGGTGGGAGACAACCAGTACACCACGGTCCCGAGCGCACCCCCGATCGCATGCACCGTCCTGAGCGGCAGGGATGCGATGCACTTGAATAGCAGTCTGAGCACGGGAGTTCCGGGAGTCGCCGGCGGCGTCGTTCGTCAGGCGGCTGGCCTGTGCAAGGCTTGACCTATAATCCGCCTTCGCCGTGTTAACCGACAACTTGCGGGGCGATCCTCGAAAGCATAGCCGAGGGAAATACCGCTAAAGCGTCGCCGCTCCTCGGGAGTGCGCAACGCACCCGAAATTTTCTTGAAGGAGCGGACCATGTCCAGCGATTTTCTCTTCACGTCCGAATCGGTCTCGGAAGGCCATCCGGACAAGGTCGCCGACCAGATCTCGGACGCCATTCTTGACGCCATTTTGACGCAGGATCCGCGTTCGCGCGTAGCTGCCGAGACCCTCGTCAACACGGGGCTCGTCGTGCTGGCGGGCGAGATCACGACCAACGCGCACGTCGATTACATCGAGGTCGCGCGCGAGACGATCAAGCGCATCGGCTACGACAACACCGAGTTCGGCATCGACTACAAGGGCTGCGCGGTGCTGGTGGCGTACGACAAGCAGAGCAACGACATCGCGCAGGGCGTGGACCGCGCCAGCGACGACTTCCTGAACCAAGGCGCCGGCGACCAGGGCCTGATGTTCGGCTACGCCTGCGACGAGACACCCGACCTGATGCCCGCGCCGATCTACTACGCGCACCGTCTGGTGGAGCGCCAGGCCGATCTTCGCCGCGACGGGCGGCTGCCGTGGCTGCGTCCGGACGCCAAGAGCCAGATCACGATGCGCTATGTCGACGGCAAACCGCACTCGATCGACACCGTCGTGCTCTCTACGCAGCACGCGCCCGAAATGAGCCTCGGCGACAAGATGAAGCCGGAATTCACCGAGGCGGTGATCGAGAACATCATCAAGCCGGTGCTGCCGAAGGAGTGGCTGAAGGACACGAAGTACCTCGTCAACCCGACCGGCCGCTTCGTCATCGGCGGGCCGCAGGGCGACTGCGGTCTCACGGGCCGCAAGATCATCGTTGATACCTACGGCGGCGCCTGTCCGCACGGCGGCGGCGCGTTCTCGGGCAAGGACCCGTCCAAGGTCGACCGCTCGGCGGCCTATGCCGCACGTTACGTCGCGAAGAACGTCGTCGCGGCCGGGATCGCGCGCCAGTGCCAGGTGCAGGTGGCCTACGCGATCGGTGTCGCCAAGCCGATGAACATCACCGTCTACACCGAGGGCACGGGCGTCATCCCGGACGAGCAGATCAGCAAGCTGGTCGCCGAGCACTTCGACCTGCGTCCGCGCGGCATCGTGCAGATGCTCGACCTGCTGCGGCCGATCTACGAGAAGACCGCCGCCTACGGCCACTTCGGCCGCGACGAACCCGAGTTCACGTGGGAGCGAACCGACCGCGCAGCGGCGCTGGCCGACGCCGCCGGCGTGAAGCGTCGCGCCGCCTGAAGCAAGACCCGCAGGCCAGCGGCCCGCTCACGCGCTGCTGGTCTGCTCGGTCAGCCAGCTCGCCAGCGCTCGCACGGCCGGGCGATCTGCGGCGCGCGGCTCGATGACGAGGTAGTAGGCGCGACGCGACGACAGCGCGTCGCCGAACGGGGCGACGAGCTGTCGCCGCTTCAGCAATGCATCGATGAGCGGGCGACGGCCGAGTGCCACGCCCTGGCCGGCAACCGCCGCCGCGATGGTGGCGTCGTACCCCGTCAGCGTGACCTTGCGCGCGGCGTCAAGAGCACCCAGCCCCATCGCCTTCGCCCACAGGTCCCACTCAAGCAGCACCTCCGGCCCCATCTGCACCTCGACACCAAGCAGCGTGTGGTGCCTGAGGTCGGCGGGCGTCTTCAGCGGTCGCGCGCGGTTGCGGGCAAGTGCCGGCGCGCACACCGGCTGCACGGTCTCGTGAAAGAGCGGCGTGCCCAGGCTGGGATCGACCCTCGCGTACCGGATCGCGAGATCGTAGCCGTCGCTTGACAGGTTGCGCTTGGCGAGGCTCGCATCGATGCGTACGTCGATGCCCGGATGTTCGCTGATGAAGGCTTCGAGTCGCGGGATCAGCCACAGCGATGCCAGGCCCGGGGTCGTCGTCAGCGCAAGCACTTCGCGCCTCGATGGCGCGCGGATCTGCTCCATCGCTCCGCGCAGACCGTCGAGAGCACCGCGCACGGCTTCGCGCAGACGTCGCCCATCCTCGGTGAGGTCGAGCGCGCGATGGCGTCGCCTGAACAGTGCGACGCCCAGATCGTCCTCGAGAGCCTTGATCTGACGGCTGATCGCCGACTGCGTGAGAAACCGTTCCGCTCCTGCCTTGGTGAACGAAAGATGCCGCGCCGCCGCGTCGAAGCTGACCAGCAGGTCGAGTGGCGGCAACCGCGACGGATCCTTTTGCATGCGCTGAAGGAATGCTAAGCGTTCCAAATGAACGTTTGAAGGACGCGCCGCTTAGGACGAGGATGCCCTGCAAGCGACAACCGGACCGAATCCTCCACCATTCGCCATGTTCATGCAAGACGACCTCGCCACTACCGCGCCCGCGCATGCACCTGCCCGCCTCAGCGCCGCGCACGCGTCCGCCGCTCAAAGCCGCGACGCGACGTGGGAGCGGGTGACCCTGGCCAACGGACGCTCGCTCCACCTGCGTCCGGTCGGGCCTCGGGACGCCGGCGCCGAACAGGCGTTCGTGGCGGGCCTGTCGCCGGTCGCGCGTTTCCGCCGCTTCCACTTCGGGCTGAACGAATTGCCCGCGGCACTGCTGAGAACTTTTGTCAGCGCAGACCAGCAAACGCACGTGGCGCTGGTTGCGGAGACGGTGGATGACCTGCGCATCGCGGCCGATGCGCGCTGCGTGCTCGACGGCACCGCACGGACAGGCGAGTTCGCCATCGCCGTTGCGGACGAGTGGCAGGGTCTCGGGCTTGGCAGCCGGCTGATGCAGCGCCTTGTCGCACAGGCACGGCGCGCTGGCCTCGCGCGGCTGTGTGGCGATGTGCTGGCCGACAACGAACCGATGCTGGCGCTGTTGCGACGGCTCGAGGCGCGTCTTGCTCCGGACCCGGAAGACGCTTCGCTGTACCGCGTTTGCCTTGCGCTCTGACGGGTAGCGCCGGGCACCACTGCAACCACCCGCAAGCTAACAGGAGGCCACCATGGCTATCTCGAATCTCAACCCGGTGCGGCTGATCTCGTTCGAGTTCAAGGCGCCGGCCCCTTCAATCGCCCGGCGGTCCACGCTGCCCGCCGCACCGGCCACCCATCGCGACGGGGCCTACGCCATCGATCGCACGGCGCCGGAAAACCAAGCGGATGCGTCCACGGCGAAGCTCCGCCCGATCGAACCGATGCTGTTGCTGCACCAGGAGCAGGCCGAGACCATCCGCCTCGTCTTCGACGCGGTGAGTCGGGCGATACGAACCCTGACGGGACGGACGCCGAACGCCTGATTCACCGTGCATTCGAGCCCGGCAGTTTCTGGCCATTTGCCTTCGCTTCGCGCCCATCGCGTCGGTGCGGCAGACCGATCGCGCGAGGGTTATCTGGTCTGCGGTCGCACTGGAAGCATCCGTCAGGCGACGTGACTGCGCCTTCGGCCGCCCCAGGCAGCCTCGTCGGCCTTTTACGGTTGCCCGCCCACGTGGGGGATCGCTGAATCCTTGCGCCGCGCTACAATCCGCGTCCGCCTCGAGGAGCGTTGCGACAGGACCTGTTGTCAGACAGGCGGCCTGCCAGGCTCGGGGCGCCGGCGCCAATCTGGCCCGCCGGCCGTGTGAACGGCGCTCGCCCACTTCTTTGACAGCTAAAGGAGGGCGCGAGATGAGCGCCGTACTCAAACCGACCCCCGCCGGTGCCGACTATGTCGTCGCCGACATCAAGCTTGCGGACTGGGGCCGCAAGGAAATCCGCATTGCCGAAACGGAAATGCCGGGCCTGATCGCAATCCGCGACGAGTTCGCCAAGCAGCAGCCGCTGCGCGGTGCGCGCATCACCGGGTCGCTGCACATGACGATCCAGACCGCCGTGCTGATCGAGACGCTGCAAGCGCTCGGCGCGGAGGTGCGCTGGGCCAGCTGCAACATCTACTCGACGCAGGACCACGCCGCCGCCGCCATCGCGGCCTCCGGCACGGCCGTGTTCGCCGTCAAGGGCGAGTCGCTCGACGACTACTGGGACTACACGCACCGCATCTTCGAGTGGCCCGATAGCGGCTACTCCAACATGATCCTCGACGACGGCGGCGACGCCACACTGCTGCTGCATCTGGGCAGCAAGGCCGAGAAGGACGCCTCGGTCATCGCGCACCCGACCAGCGAGGAAGAAGAGTCGCTGTTCAGGTCGATCAAGGCCAAGCTCGCCACCAGCTCGGCCTGGTATTCGACGCGACTGGCGAAGGTCAAGGGCGTCACCGAGGAAACGACGACCGGCGTGAAGCGCCTCTATCAGATGGCCAAGGAAGGCCGCCTGGCGTTCCCGGCAATCAACGTCAACGACTCGGTGACCAAGAGCAAGTTCGACAACCTTTACGGCTGCCGCGAGTCGCTGGTCGACGGCATCAAGCGCGCGACGGACGTGATGATCGCGGGCAAGGTTGCGGTCGTCGCCGGCTACGGTGATGTTGGCAAGGGCTCGGCGCAGGCGCTGCGTGCGCTGTCGGCGCAGGTCTGGGTCACCGAAGTGGACCCGATCTGCGCGCTGCAGGCGGCAATGGAAGGCTATCGCGTCGTGACGATGGACTATGCCGCCGACAAGGCCGACATCTTCGTCACCGCCACCGGCAACTTCCATGTGATCACGCACGATCACATGAAGAAGATGAAGGACCAGGCGATCGTCTGCAATATCGGCCACTTCGACAACGAGATCGACGTCGCCAGCCTGAAGCAGTACGGGTGGGAGGAGATCAAGCCGCAGGTCGATCACATCATCTTCCCCGACGGCAAGCGCATCATCCTGCTGGCGCAGGGCCGCCTCGTTAACCTCGGCTGCGGCACCGGTCACCCGAGCTACGTGATGTCGAGTTCGTTCGCCAACCAGGTGATCGCGCAGATCGAGCTTTTCACCAACACCGAGAAGTATCCGGTGGGCGTGTACGTGCTGCCCAAGCACCTCGACGAAAAAGTCGCGCGGCTGCAGCTGAAGAAGCTGAATGCGCAGCTGACCGAGCTCACCGACGTGCAGGCGCAATACATCGGTGTGCATCGCGACGGGCCGTACAAGCCGGATCACTACCGGTATTGATTGCGGCGGAAAGGTTCGCACCGGGCGCAGCGCGCCCGGTGCACGATACTTTTCAATGACGGGTTTGCAGGGCGGGCTGGCGGCGACCCGGCGCACGCCCTGACTTCAACGGCAAGCTGAACCTCGGAGAACAAACATGCGTCTGTTGCTGGTGTGGGTGCTCAACGCGATCGCGCTGCTGGGCGTCGCTTACATCTATCCCGGAGTGCAGGTGCAGGACTGGAAGTCCGCGGCGATCGCCGCCCTGGTGCTGGGGCTCGTGAATACGCTGGTCAAGCCGATCCTGGTGCTGCTGACGCTGCCGGTCACGATCCTGACGCTCGGGCTGTTCCTGGTGGTGCTCAACGCGCTGCTGTTCTGGGGCGTGGCGGAGATGCTGCCGGGCTTCAACGTGAGCGGCTTCTGGGCGGCAGTGCTGGGCGCGATCCTGTACAGCATCATCGGCTGGGCGCTCTCAAAACTCATTCCGGACCGCAAGTGATGCCGGCCCGAACGTTCAGCTTCGAGTTCTTCCCACCCAAGACACCGGAAGGCTCGGAAAAACTGCGCGCGGTGCGCGAGAAGCTCGGCGCTCTGCGGCCCGAGTTCTTCTCCGTCACGTTTGGTGCCGGCGGCTCGACCAAAGAGGGCACGTGGAACACCGTGATGGCGCTGCACGCAGAAGGCTATCCGGTGGCACCGCACATCTCCTGCATCGGCACGACCCGCGAGTCGGTGCGCGAACTTCTGAATGGCTATCGGCAGGCCGGCATCCGCCGCCTGGTCGCACTGAGGGGCGACATGCCCTCCGGGGCCGCCGGCGGCGCCGGCGATTTCCGCTATGCCAACGAGCTGGTGGAGTTCATCCGCCTCGAGACGGGCGACTGGTTCCACGTCGAAGTGGCCGCGTACCCCGAGTACCACCCGCAGGCGCGCTCGCCGACCGATGATCTCGCCAACTTCGTTCGCAAGGTCAAGGCCGGCGCCAACTCGGCGATCACGCAGTACTTTTACAACTCGGATGCGTACTTCCGGTTCGTCGACGACGCCGAAGCGCTGGGCTGCTCAGTGCCGGTCGTGCCGGGCATCATGCCGATCACCAACTTCATGCAGCTCGCGCGCTTTTCCGATGCCTGCGGTGCCGAGATCCCCCGCTGGATCCGGCGCCGCCTCGAGAGCTACGGCGACGACCGGGAATCGATTCGCAGCTTCGGGCTCGATGTTGTCACCGATCTGGCCGAGCAGTTGCTGGTGGCGGGCGCGCCGGGACTGCATTTCTACACGATGAACCAGGCCGAGCCGACGCTCGCCCTCTGGCAGAGGCTGGACCCGCAGCGCTGAGGTCGCGCGGAATGCCGGGCGCTACACCGCCGAGTGCGAACGGGCGGCCGGTCCGCGCAGCACGGCCAGGAGCCGATGCGCGACGCTGGCCAGCGCATCGCCGGCGCGGCGGAAAATGGCAGCCACACCGCGCCACCCCAGCGGCGGCTCCATCACCTCGACGCGGGCGTAACCCAGCCCCTCGACGACTGCCAGACCACGCGACTGCAGCGCGACCTCGTCGCCACTGGCCGCAAATACGTCCTGCGGCCGACCTTCTTCGGTGAGCCAGACGCCGCCGTAGATGACCTTGATGCGGGTGCGGGGGTGCGACTCCAGAACCAGCATCTGTTCGTAACCAAGATCGACCGTCCTGACGAGAGTGGGGCCCCAATCCATGGCGTCCTCCTATGCATTAGCCGCATTCACTTGATCGGCACGGATGCATTGAACTCCTCTGGGGGTACCGCGACAAACGGTAAGTTCGCAGCCCATGCATGCGCGAAACGCATGTATAGTGGGTGATGGCCCAGTCTCCTGCCAAGCGCCGGCGCCGTCCCGTGGGACTGGCCTCCCTGCGCGGCTTCGAGAGCGCGGCGCGCCACCTTTCGTTCACGCTGGCGGCCGAAGAGCTCGCGCTGACGCAATCATCGATTAGTCGACAGGTGGCTTCGCTGGAGCGGCAGGTCGGCCGTCCTCTCTTCGAGCGCCGCACGCGTGCGCTCGAGCTGACGCCGGCCGGCGACCGGCTCTACTCGATTGCGCGCCAGGCGCTGCTGGCGATCGACCGTTGCGTCGACGAGATCCGCGGCGACGGCGGTACGCCGCGCGTGACGATCGCCACCTACGCTTCGTTTGCTTCCCTGTGGTTGGTGCCGCGGTTACCGGAGTTCCAGCGCCTGCATCCCGGCATCGACATCCGCATCGACGCGTCGGACCGCATGGTCGACCTGGAGTCCGAAGACGTCGACGTGGCGATCCGCTGGCTGCGTCCAGGCGCGCCGGTGCCGACCGACGCCACGCTTCTGCTGACCGAGGACGCGAGCCCGGCATTGAGCCCCCGCCTGCTGGCCACTCGCGAGACGCCCTTGGCGGAACCAAGCGATCTCGCCTCGCTGCCGATCCTGGCGATGGACGAGACCGTACCGAGTGCGCCCTACAGCAGCTGGGCGCGCTGGTGCGAGTTCGCCGGGGTGGCCCCCTTCGATGGCGCCGCGCGCCTGTACTTCACCTACGTGGACCAGTCGGTGCAGGCGGCGGTGCGGGGCCAGGGCGTGGCGCTCGTGCGCACGCCGTTCCTTGACGATCTCGTCGCCAGCGGCGATCTGGTGTTGCCGTTTCCCAAACTGCGCATGCGCACCGGCTACCGCTACTTCCTGATCGTCAACCGCCAGCGCAGTTCGGTGCCGCACGTCGTGGCATTCCGCGACTGGATCGTGGCGGAATTCCAGCGCGGGCCGCATCGGCTCACCTGAACCCGATCCCCTGCTCGACCTCCGGAAACTTCGTCATCGGCCCCTGCGAAAGGGTGAAAAGAGCGACCCGCTTCCCGAGGATGTCAGTAGATCGCGACGTCCGTGATGACGGCGTCCAGCGCGATGTCGTGCGGCTGCGGCTCGATCGTCTCCACGCGCGTGGCCTCGAAGGCAACACCGACACACAGCGGCCACGGCACGGTCTGCGCCAGCGTACGGTCGTAGTAACCGCCGCCGTAGCCGAGCCGGAAACGCCGCGCATCGAAACCGACGCACGGAATCAGCAGGCAATCCGGCTGCACCGGCCGACCGCGCGCCGGCACCGGGATGCCGAAGTCGGCGGCACGCATCGGCGCATCGCGCACCCAGGCGTGGAAACTCAGCACGTCTCCGGTCACGACCGGCAAGGCCGCCACCCGGCGCCCGTCGGCCTCGAGCCAGTCGGCGATGACACCGCGCAGGTCCGGTTCGCTCCGGATGGGCCAGTAGAAACCGACCGCGCGAACCTCGGCCCGGGTGAGCCACTCGGTGACATGGCCGCGCAGCGCCTGTTCGCGCGCTTCGCGGTCCTCAATCCGGGCACGCGCCGCCACCAGGCGCTCGCGCTGCAACTTTCTTCGCTGATCCGTTTCCAAGGAAAGTCCGAATTTGCTTCGTCGGGATCGTGTATTCACGCGCAGCGACGACGGCGCGTACGGTAATCTTCACGCATGCGAATCACTGCTGTCTACATACTCGTTGCCGCGTGTGCGCTCGCCTGCACCCCGGCCCTCGCTGCCAACGGCTCGCAGGAATCCGTCGCGGGCATTCCACCGCTGCCTGCCGCGGACCAGCGGTTCCTTGCCGCGCGCGATGCGGCACGCGCGGGGGATCGAAGCAAGCTGGCGCAACTGGCACCGCAGCTCGCCAGCCATCCGCTCGCAGCGTACGTCGAGTACTGGCAGCTGGTGCCGCGCCTGCGCAGCGCCGACCCGGTCGTCGTGACGGAGGTCGAGGGCTTCTTCACGCGCCACGCCGACACCTACATCGCCGACCGGCTGCGTCTCGACTGGAGCCTTGCGCTGGCCGACCGGGGTGACTTCACCGGCTTCGAGCGTGAAGCCGGCCGACTGGTCTGGAATACCGACGATACGCAAGTCCGCTGCTTCAGCATCCTCTCGCGCTACCGCAATTCTTCCGGCTCCCAATCCGATGTCGTGGCGCGTGAGGCGCGCCAGATGCTGGCCAATACGCGCGACTCGGCCGGCGAAGGTTGCCTGGCGCTGACCGAGGCATTGCTTGCCGACGAACGCATCTCCGTCTGGGAGCGTGTCCGCGCGCTGGTCGAACAGAACCAGCTGCCCACTGCCAAGCGGATCGGTGCCCGCGCGCTCGACGCGCGTGGGAAACCCGTCGACCAGAAGCTGTTGACGCAGGCGATCGATCGACCGGCGGCATTTCTCACCGCGCATGAGCGCCGGCTGACCGAGGTCCAGCGCGAACTCGCCACCGTGGCCATCGTGCGCCTCGCGCGCGACAGCCCGGGCGAGGCGGCCGAGTACGCTGCCGCGCTGAACCTGCACCTGACGCCCGAGCAGCGCGGCATCGTCTGGGGCCGCATCGGTCACATGGCCGCTCTGCGACTGATGCCGGAGGCCAATGAGTGGTACCGGCGCGGCGGCGAGCACGTCGGCATCGGACCCGATGCCGCGCGCGTTGACGAGGTGCTCGAATGGCAGGTACGCGCTGCGCTGCGCGCCGGCGACTGGTCGACAGTCAAGAGCGCGATCGACCGCATGCCGGCGACGCTGCGGGCGGATCCAGCGTGGGTGTACTGGTACGGGCGAGCGCTGAAGGCCGACAGCCGGCCCGCCGAGGCGCACGATCACTTCACGCAGATCGCGGCTCAGTTCAACTTCTACGGCAAGCTCGCCGCCGAGGAACTGGGGCTCCCGATCATTCTGCCGCCACGCGCCCCTGCCCCGACCGCGGAGGAACTGGCACCGATGACCTCGAACCCCGGCTTCGCTCGCGCGCAGAAGTTTTATGAACTCGGCTTGCGCGTCGAGGGCAACCGGGAGTGGAACTGGCAGCTGCGCGGCATGACCGACCGCCAACTGTTGGCGGCCGCGGAATATGCGCGCGCTCAGGCGCTGCTCGACCGCATGATCAACACCTCTGACCGCACGCGCTCCGAGTACGACTTCACGCAGCGCTTCCCGTCGCCGTTCCGCGACGCGATGGTGCAGTACGCAACGCCACTCGGCCTCGATGAGACGTGGGTCTATGGCCTGATCCGGCAGGAGTCGCGCTTCATCATGGATGCGCGTTCACATGTGGGAGCATCGGGCCTGATGCAGCTGATGCCGGCGACGGCGCGCTATGTCGCGCGCAAGATGAACGTCAGCGGGTTCTCGCCGGCGCGGGTCAGCGAACGCGACATGAACCTGATGCTGGGCACCGGTTATCTCAAGATGGTGCTCGACGATCTCGACGGCAACGCGGTGCTGGCGACTGCGGCCTACAACGCCGGGCCCGGCCGGCCGCGCGCGTGGCGCGCGGCGCTGGCCCGGCCGGTCGAAGGCGCGGTGTTCGCCGAGACGATTCCGTTCAACGAGACGCGCGACTACGTCAAGAAGGTGATGTCGAACAGCGTGTACTACGCGGCGCTCTTCGAGAACAAGGCGCAGTCGCTGAAGGCGCGGCTCGGCACGATCGCGCCCAAGGCCGCCGGCAGCACCGAACTGCCCTGACCCTGTGGTCGGCGGGCTCATTGCGCCGCCCGCTGAAACCCCGCGCAGGCAGGGTGGTCGCGTCCAGGACACTTCCGAGTTCTGCCGACTTCGACCTCCGAGCGCGGCCAGGCAGCACGTGCGTGAGGGCAACATGGCGTCCTGCTCATACAGGCCCGGCCAAGTCACAAGCGCGGCCAGGCGCGCGGCATAGAATTCGGCCTCATCCACTGCCCGGTCGTCTACGTGCCTTATTCCAACGTACTTGTCATCGGCGGCGCCGGCTTCATCGGGCGCCACATCGTCAACCGGCTGATCGATCGCGGTGCCCGGGTCACGGTGCCGACCCGGCGTCGCGCGCGTGCAGGGCACCTGATCACGCTGCCCACGATCGACGTCGTCGAAGCCAATATCCACGATGACGGGGACCTGACGCGGTTGATCGCGGGACGCGATGCCGTGATCAACCTGGTCGGAATACTGCAGGGCTCGCGCGGATCGCCCTACGGACCGGAGTTCGCCCGCGCCCATGTCGCCCTGCCGCGCCGCATCGTGCACGTTTGCGACGCGCAGGCGGTGCGCCGCTACCTGCACATGAGTTCGCTCGGCGCCGACTCGAAGGGGCCGTCGATGTACCAGCGCAGCAAGGGTGACGGCGAAGCGGCCGTGCGCGCATCCGGGCTCGACTGGACCATTTTTCAGCCCTCGGTCGTCTTCGGGCCGGAGGACAAATTCCTGAACACTTTTGCCACGCTGGCCTCGATCGCACCCGTGTTGCCGATTGCCAATGCGCAGGCACGCTTCCAGCCGATCTACGTGGGCGATGTCGCCGACGCGTTTGTGAATGCACTCGACAATCGCGCGACGTTTCGCAAATCCTACGAACTGGTCGGGCCGCGCATCTACACCCTGAAGGAACTGGTGCAGTTCGCGGCGCGTGCATCGGGCCATCCGCGCCCGGTGGTCGGGCTGCCCGGAAGCCTGGCGCGGGCTCAGGCGATCATGATGGAACTCGCGCCGGGCGAGCCCATGATGTCGCGCGACAACCTGGACTCGATGCAGCGGGACAATGTCGCGAGCACCCAGCCTTATGTGCCGCCGCCGGAACTCGGACTCGAACTGCACCCGATGGAGTCGGAGGCTGCTCTCTATCTGGCCGGACAGAATTCCCGCTCGCGCCTGGGTAACTTCCGCGCGCGCGCGCGCCGCTGAGCCGGGTCAACGGCCCGATGCGCTGCCGCGCTTGCCGCAGATCTGCCCTGATGCGACCCGGTGATGCACCCGCCCGGCGAAGGTGCCGGCCACGGACCGCACAGTGCATGGCAGACAGGTGATGTAATTGATGGCGGAACACGCAACCGTCAGGGAGCCGCGATGACTCGCGTCCTCGTCATTGGAAACAAGAACTACTCGAGCTGGTCACTGCGCCCGTGGCTTGCGCTGGCCCAGGCCGGAGTCGCGTTCGAAGAGAAGCGCATTGCACTGGATCAGCCGCAGACCAAGGCGGAGATCCTGCGCCACTCGCCGAGCGGGAAGGTGCCTTGCCTGATCGACGGACCGCTCGTGGTCTGGGATTCGCTGGCGATCTGCGAGACCGCCAACGAACGCTACGCCGGCGGCGCGCTCTGGCCTCAGGACGCCGACGCACGCGCCCGTGCGCGCTCTGTCAGCGCGGAAATGCACTCCGGCTTTACGGCGCTGCGCACGCACATGCCCATGGACATCCGGGCCCGCCTCGACGAGAAAGGCGCAACTGCCCGCCAGCGCGCCGACGTTACCGCAGACATCGCTCGCATCGAGGCCATCTGGACCGACTGCCTCGAGCGCAGCGGCGGTCCGCTGCTGTTCGGGGCGTTTTCGATCGCCGACGCATTCTTCGCCCCGGTCGTGACGCGCTTCCGCACTTACGGTGTCACTCTCGCGCCGGCGCTTGCCCGGTACGCCGAAACCGTGCTGGCTCTGCCGGCGATGCAGCGGTGGGTCGAGGCCGCGCACGCCGAGACCGAAGTCATCCACTACGGATGAAGTTCTATCGCGTTGGCGGATGCGTGCGCGACGCGCTGCTGGGCGAGGACAGGCGACGCCGAGGCGACCTCGATGCCGCGCTAGAAACGGATCGCGACTGGGTCGTTGTGGGCGGCACGGCCGACGAGATGATCGCGCGCGGCTTTCGGCCCGTCGGCAAGGACTTCCCGGTCTTCCTGCACCCGGAGACGAACGAGGAGTACGCGCTGGCACGCACCGAGCGCAAGACCGCACCCGGCTACCGCGGATTTGTCTTTCATGCAGCGCCCGACGTCACCCTCGAAGCGGATCTGGCGCGCCGCGACCTGACGATCAATGCGATGGCGCTCGACGAAGACGGGCGACTGATCGATCCCCACAACGGCGCGCGCGATCTTCGCGCCGGCGTGCTACGGCACGTCGGGCCGGCGTTCATCGAAGACCCGGTCCGCATCCTGCGACTGGCGCGCTTCGCGGCGCGCTTTCCCGACTTTCGCGTCGCGCCCGAGACGGCGGAGCTTGTCCGCGAGATGGTGCGCAATGGCGAGGCCGACGCACTGGTCGCCGAGCGCGTGATGCAGGAGATCTCGCGCGGCCTGATGGAACGCAAGCCTTCGCGCATGCTGGAAGTTCTCGTCGCGAGCGGGCTGGTCGATCGCCTGTACAGCGAGCTTGAAGACCTGCCGGCCGCAGCCGCCGCACTCGACCGCGCGGCGGAACGCGGGCTCGTCCTGCCCGCACGCTTCGCGGTGCTCGCCAGCGCATGCCGCAGTCCGCGCACGGTCGCGGACTTGATCGGCAAGCTGCGGGGGCCGCAGGAGGCGGCGCAGCTGGCACGCCTGCTGGTCGAGCTGCGTGACACGCTCGGCGCCGCGGAATCCTCGGCGACGATCGTCGAAGCACTCGAGCGCAGCGATGCGTTTCGTCGACCTGAACGCTTCGAGTTGCTGCTGCAGGCGTTCGAGGTCGCCTACCGGACCTCTGCCGAGCGCTTTCGCAGGGCACTGCAGGCGGCCTCGGAAGTGGACGCCGGCGCTCTGGCGAGCCTCCATCGCTTCGATGCCGCTGAAATTCCTCGTGCCGTGCGCCAGGCACGCATCGTTGCCATCAGCCGCGCACTGCACGCCGGAACACAGGAAGGTGACGGCGCCGGCTCGAGTCAGGCTGGCGCAAACGGGGACGTGTAGCCCCGCGCTGAACTTCCACTCCGCAGGCGACGAGGCGCGTGCAATTGCGCCGCGCGGCTAAACGGAGTGAAACGCCCGAGCCAACACAGCGGTTGTCTTGAGTTTCGACGCGGCGTGTCCTGCACGCCCGGCGTTTGCAGCCAGGCCAGTGGCGTGGCGGGTCGGCAGGCACCCGCCGGAGCGCCTACTGCAGCTTTATCTCACCGTCGAAGTTGACTTTCAATTGCAGGCCAGCGACCTCGAGCGTCACCTTCGCTGGGAAGGACTCGGTGCCCGCGATGGTGCGCGCCGCGATTGCCTTCGCCACCGCCTGCTCGATTTCACGCTGCGAGCTGACGCCGACCATTTTCAGGAACTTGCGGATGCTCAGGTTGAATGTTTCCTCGTCCATGCGTGTCTCCTGTGGTCTGAACGGCGTAACCGACGCTCCCGATCGCGTTGCGAAAGAGCGCCGACCCCGGACTTCACTCAGTCTATTGCACTGCTTATGCCAGCGACCGACCCCGGGCACGGGGTCGCGCCGACGCGTGCCGCCAGCACGACGCAGCACGACCCGACCACGGATTCGAGGCCGTCGTTCCCCGAAGAAAGAGTTTCGCACCGGGCGCGCGAACGGACCCTCTGCCTCGCAGCCAGCATTGACGTTCACGACATCTTGATCGCGCACGGCAACGAGCCGGCCGTTGTCTGGAGCGAAGTCAGTCCTTCGCTTGCACGCCCGCTGATGCCCGCTGTTGGCGGTCGCTGAAGACAGGACGGGACCCGAAGCCAAGATCGGACGCCGCGCCAGACGCCGCTCTCAGCGTGCTGCCGCTCAACCAAAGACGGAGCGTGTGAGGTCGGTGTCAAGGTATTCGCGTATGTGCGTGATGTGCCCGTTGGCAACGCGGAAAACGCTGCAGTAGCGATTGTTGTAGTCGCGACCGTCCTTCGTGCGGCACTCACCAACGAACTCCACCACGACCTGATCACCTTCGGCGAGTGCGTTGATCGGTGTCATCCGGCCACTTGCCAGCACGGCGCCAACCTGCGCAAACAGGTTCTGCACCACGTCATCCCGCCCGCGAAAGGTGCGCGCAAAACGGTGCATGGTTCCCATCAGCATGTACTCGACATCGGGGGCGAGCGCGGCCAGGAGCGCGCCGGGCCGCCCTGAGTAAGCATCCAGCACCAGTTGCTTGTTACGTTGCGCGTCATCCATCTTCGCTGGATCTCCTGCAGCCCAAGCGTCCACAGACACAAAGATGCTGCGGACGGTTGGCACGCATTTAGCCGCTCAGCGGGCGCTTGGCTAATTCTGCTCCCGGCCGCAGGCCGCCGTTGCGGATGCGCGAAGCCGTCTCCACCTGCCTCGGTCACGCCAAGGCGGCGGGTAAAGTCAGTGTCGCGGATCTGCAGGCAGTCCTAGGTGTTGAAGCCGTCGTGATCGTGCGCGAGCCGACCCGCTCGAACCGCGCGCAGGCGAACTCCCGCGGCTCGTACACGGGCTGGTGATCAAGTGGACGAAACTGCATCAAGTCGAGCAGATGGAGAACTGGTCGCCGTTCACGACATCCGGCACCTCCAAGCGCATCGGACCGCACTCAAGCATCACGCCGCGAACGATGCGACGAGTTCTTGTAGCCAGGAAAGATGGGCGAATGACTGGGTGGATCACCTGCGGACGATGTCGTGATGGAGGAACCGGACCGGACGCGGGGCGAATCGCGCTCGAGCGCGCCGGGCATGGCCGCGATCCCGACCGAGGGCATTCCTCGCGGCGCCGCGCGAAGCCCTAGGCGCCGATCAGCCGCAGGTTGAACACGCGCTCCGCGAGCCACACGAGCGCCACCAGCAGCGTGAGAATCGATCCGCCCACGAATACGCCCTTGCGGTACAGCGGCGTGTTTCGTAACAGGTAGGCCGCCGGCAGGAAGCACGCGACGATGACCAGTTGGCCGACCTCGACGCCGACGTTGAAACCCAGCAGCGAAAGCACCAGCGCGTCCTTCGGCAAGCCGAGCTCGGTCAGCACGCTGGCGAAGCCGAATCCATGAATCAGGCCGAAGCCGAACGCCACCAGCCAGCGCCGCCGCTCCACCACCGGCCAAAGGTTGTTGGCCGCCGCCAGCGCCACCGAGGCGGCAATGGCGGATTCCACCAGGCGCGATGGCAGTTCGACGATCTGCAGCGCCGCGATCGAAAGCGTGATCGAGTGTGCGACGGTAAACGCGGTGACAACCCACAGCACTTCGGTCAGCGCGGTGCGGAACGAGCGCACTCCTGTCCAGCGCCTCGATTCGTGCACCAGCACGGCGGGCAGCAGCAGAGATAACAGGAACAGGACGTGATCGAAGCCGATCCAGATGTGAAAGACGCCCTCCACTAGGTACTGGCCGAACTGCGCTCGCCGGGAGGTCTCGCCGGCCTTTACGTTCAGCACACCGCTGTCCGGCCCCAGCACCGAGGTGTGCGAAACGCCATCCACCGCCAGCCGCAGCAGCCCGCGATGCAGTTGGTCGATGTCGAACAGGAGCCGATAGCTCAACGCCAGCATCGGGGCGTCGGACGGGCACGTGCCGGCAAGTCGCAGCACCGCATAGGCGCCGTCGGTGTGGTCGTCCACCAGGAGTTCCGTCGCCCGCAGCGAGCAGTCACCCCCGCGTTCCAGCTTCAGCCGCCCCAGCGCCCAGGCGGCGATGTCGGCGTTTCGCGCCTTCACCTCGCCCCAAGTGATGTCGCCGTCGCCGTTGGCGTCGAGGCCAATGGCGAAGTCGATGTCGCGCAGGGCGACATCCCACTGGCCCGCCACTTCCCGGCCATTCACCTGCAACACAAGGTAGCTGTCGCTCGCCTTGTGTGCCATGGCGGGCAGGGTGGTCCATGCGCAAAGCAGGAGCAGCAGATGCAGGAACGTCCGCCGCCGCATCATTGCGCCGACGCCGATCCCAGTCGCCGCAAGTACGCGTCCTCGAATCCGCTGGACCGCAGCCAGTCGCGCGCCGGTTGCGCGGCGCCGGCATCCTTTGTCGCGATGGAGGCTTCCAGCAATACCCGGGCGTCACGGGGCTCACGCTGCACTTGGTAGTTGGCCACGGCCACGGTGAGCGCGGCGGCCGGATCACCGGCCAGGTGCAGGAGGTAGCGCGCCTCTTCGGCCCGATGGGTCGTGTCGCCGCGTACCTTCGCCGCGGCGAAACGGTCGGCAAGCGCTTGTACGTGCGTCTTGGCAGCGGGCTGCTTCAGCGCGGTCTCGGCCAGTGCGAGGCGCAAGAGCAGCCCGTCGGAGGTCTCCCATCCGGCGAGCCACTTCACCACTTCGGCGGGGCGTTGCTGGTCGAGCAGGAAATCGCTCCAGGCGGCCAGCAGGTAGCCATCGTCGAGTCCCAGGGCGAGCGCGGCGCGGTAGTGCTTCTCGGCCTCGTCCAGCTGCCCGCGCCAAGCCGCCACCTCGCCCAGGCGGGTGAGCAACCATAAGCGGTTGCCTGGGTCGCGTGTCTCATCGAGGGCGCGCTGCAAAGCCGCGGAACCGGCCTCCATTTGGCCGCTGTAAGCGAACACCAGCCCGATGCAGCCGCCGTAAAGCGTGGCGCGGTCCAGTTTGAGGAGGGCGTCGCATTCCTGCCTGGCCGCCGCGTAGTTGGCCTGGACGAGGTAGATGGCGCCGCGCCAGGCATGGGCCGAGGCAAATTGCGGGTCAACCTCGAGCGCCCCGGCAAAATCTGCCAGCGCCCCGTCGAAATCGTGCCGTGCTTGCCGCAATTGCCCGCGTATTGCCAGCACTTCCGGCGACCGGCTCTTGGCAAACGGCGCCATGACGGCGTCGGCATAGCCGATATAGCGTGGGTCGCCCCGGGCAATGGCCAGTTCGTAATAGCGCCCGGCCAGTCGGGTGGCGGGTAACGGATCGGCCGGAGCCTCCTTGGCCGCTCGGATCACGGCCGCCCGCAAGCCGGCCAGCTCCCGTGCTGTGGCGTCACCGGGCCGCATCGGCAGGCGCTCGAGCACTTCGGCCGGATCGGTCGGAAGACGCGGGGCGGCGAGCGGTTGAAGCGGCGCCAAACAAGCAGCCGTCAAGGCGAAGACCGCCAGCGCCGGCTGAAATATCTCCGTACTCGCTGAAAGCGACGGCTTGATACGGTGAATTGCGGTCATTCCGTAAGCACTCGGTGAAACCGTTTGCGGCTCCGCGGTTCGTGCGTCTGCTACTACGACAGGTTCACCGAATGCTCACGACACTCTTGCGTTAGACTGCCGAGGTTGTAGAAAGAGTCCGAAAGCGGCCGTTTCGGGTACCGCACCGGCGCAGACTCCATTTCCGTCGGCGCCATGAAAGATGCGGCTCAAACGCGCGCCCGTCTATGCGAAACGAACGCGAACGAGTTCATCATCATCGCAAAATTCATCGTTCGTTCGCTAGTAACGCCTGAATCCCGGATGGAATCTCGCGAGGGGACCCACTCTACAGCTCCAACGGACACGTTCATCAAGAACGTTTCTTTCCAACCCATAGTCAGGAGTCTATACATGAAGAAGCTGATGACGATGTTGATAGCCACGACCTTTACCGCCGCCTCCGCTGGCGCTTTCGCCATGTCTCACGGCGGCGCAATGAGCGATGCGGACAAGGCCAAGAAGATGGAAGCCTGCAAGAAGATGGATCCGAAGTCGACTGACGAAAAGATGAAGGCCGAGTGCAAGAAGATGATGGACGAGGCGAACGCGGCCGCCAAGAAGTAAGCACGCTTCGTGTGCTGATTTGATTCAGCACTGCGTTTCAGAAGTCGGGCCGCGTGCCCGACTTTTTTGTTTCTCGAAGGCGATCCGCTTCGTGCAGGATCGCGCCTATCTGCTTATCGCAAAGCGGCTCTTCCTGATCAGCTCCTCGCTGACGAAGTGATGTGGATGAGCCGATTCGGGCCGCTCTGACTGTTACTTTTTGGCAGCCGACCGCGAAGAAGGAGGGGTTGCCGTGAGACGGAGGCGATCTTCGGTGGAGCAGACGTCGTGGCCATTCCGCCGCTCGACTGAGCCACGTGGTCCTGGGCGGCAAGCGCACATCGTCAGCGAGAGCGCAGCGTTCCGGTCGCCGGGAAGCTCCGACCGCAAGTGATCAGGGTGTGCGTTGCAGGAAGCGTGGAATCGGCAGCGAATCGAGCAGCCGGCTCATGGGTGAGGCGGCGGTGGCGCTTCGTTGCGATGGCATTGCAGGCGGCTCGCCTGGGCGTAGCGCCACGACGGACGACGCACGCAGCCGCGTCGCCTCGAACGATGGCCGGTGAAGGATCGGCGCGGCCGCCCGCCTGGGTCCAGCGGCAAGCGTGATGCTGCCCGCCACCGCATGGCACTCGGCCGGAGCCGGTTGAAGGATCGGTCGCATCCAGTTCAAAATCGGCTTCCACTGATCGAGATCGGCCTCGACCTCGGCTGCTGGCAGATCGAACAGCGTGAGCCCCCGCTCGATGCAACGAACATAGGCTTGCGACTCGCGCAGTGCGGCGATGAACGGCAGGCCCTGCTTGCCCGCCCACGTCTGCACGACCTCGGCCGCTTCGGTCCGTGCGTCCAGCCTCATGCCGATCACCGCCAGCTTGCAGCGCCCGGATGCCACGCGCGGCAATGTCCTCAGTTCGGCGAGGCACTCGGCGGCGGACTCCCGGTCGAAGATCGAATTGCAGACCGGCATGAGGATCGCATCGGCATACATCACGACGCGCGCCAGGTCGAAACCGGTGAGACCACCGGGAGTGTCCATGACGACCAGGTCGATGCCGGCGGGCGGGCGGACGAAGGATTTCGGGTCGACGGTCCATCCGACGATCTCGGCGCGGGCGTCGGACGACACGGCGTTGCGCTGCCGCAGCCAGGTTCGGGTCGACTGCTGGCGGTCCACGTCGCCAAGCATCACGGCTGCGCCGGTGCTGGCGCAATAGGCCGCAAGGTGCGTGGCTAGGGTGCTCTTGCCACTGCCCCCTTTTCGATTGACGACTGCAACGACGGGCATGCCTGGAGCTTTCGCGAGGACCCGGCCCGAGTGTCCCGGGTCCGATCCCTGTCTTGGGAGCCCTCGAGAGGAGGACCTGCAGGCGATTGCAGCACAGGCAACCCGCTTCGGCCCGAAGGAGAAGCGGGTGAAATCGACCTCAACTAAAGGTCGGCGGCCGGCAAAGGCGACGCTGCCCGGCCTCCGTCAGCGCTGAATCCGGCGGACCGACCCGGCTGGCACGGGCCGGGCCAGTACGGGTACCGGGGGTGTCCGGTGCTGGCGGCCCGGAAGTCATTCCGGCCCACGGATGGCCGTTGCCTGGGACCAGACGGCCTGCCATTGCCCCTGCTTCAACTCGTAGGAGTCCGTGTGCCAGCACTGCAGGGGCGTTCCGGGGCCGCCGGCCGATCCAAGCTTGAGCGTGGCCTGATACCGCACAATGGCCATGCGTTCGGTTGCCCGGACTTCGATCGGCCCGGCCTCCCAGCTCCGGTACTGCAGGTTGCCGGTTTCGAGCTCCCGCAGGTATCGCTCGCGCCCGAACGTGCGCCCCGACGGTGTCACGAGTTGATACTCCTCCGCATGGAGACGCCACAGGAGTTCCATGTCGCGCCCGACCAAGGCGCGGATCCGGGACCTCTCCAGTTCACGAAAGTAATCTGTCATTGGCATCGTGGAGCACTCGTCCTCGGCGGTGAGTCGATCTTAGAGGGCGCTCGTGCACGGGTGGAGTTGCGCCGGCAAGCAAGGTGCTCGGTGGGCGAGTAGACACTGTCCACGGCGGAGGGCCGCTGGCACCTCGATCGCAAATTCCTGGGGCCCTCGACGGTCGGCGCGCCGCCGCCTTCGACAGTGCGCCATCCCTCCGTCTAGACTGCGCGGTCCCCCCTGCCGTAGGAGTCGAGATGAAAATGCGCTTTCTGGCCTGCCTCGCCGTCCTCTTCCCGCTGGTGGCGGTCGCCTCGCCCAACGCCAAGGAGGGGCGCAAGCTCGTGCAGACACACAAGTGCGAGACCTGCCACCAGGAAAAAGTCTACGGCCCGGTCGGGACGATCTATCTGCGGCAGGACCGCAAGGTCACGAGCTGGGCGAAGCTCAAGTCACAGGTCGCCGCGTGCAACACGATGCTGAACACCGGCATGTTCCCGGAGGAGGAAGAACACATCGCGGCATTCCTGAACGAGGCCTACTACAAGTTGCCCACCAAATAAGCGACCGGCTCGGGGCGGATGGTCACAGTCGACGCGCCGCGAAGTCGTGCGGCTAATCGAGCGGGTGCGGTATGAGCACGAAGTCGCGCCCACGCGCGTGACAACCGGTGCACAGCGGTTGCCCAGGCGCCTGAGACACCACGGTGCTGCTGGCTGTGGTGCCCAGCATTTCGTACCAGTACCAGCCCTTGCCGCCCGCGCTGTCCGGCGCCGTTTTGACCGATACGGCCCAGCCAGCCAGCTTCCCGACCTCGTCCAGCAGTTCCTTGACCGCCGCCGCGCCCTTCGGGTGGGATGCCGCCTTGGCTTCGAGTGAACGGTCCAGCGTCGGATTGAGGTACGTGAGCACCAGGGCCTTGTGCGGACCCATCGATCGGTGCGGGGCGGACTCCTTGGGCCACTTCTTGTAGCTGCCGCCCTGCAGCCACTTCAAGAGCGCTGCAGACTCGGTCGGTGGAACGTCAGTGGACTCGCCCTGAGCTGTGGGCGCCACGAGTGTCAGGGCCACGGCAAGAATGCCCGCAGCGCAGGCAGTGTTGGACATCCGGATCGCCTCCTGGGGCTGGGGAACTGCGGAAGTGCACCGAGCCGAAGCTTCCGGTCATTGCTACCGGTGGTCAAGGAGACCGGCGAGGAATTCGCCCCGCGGCCTCTTGCGACGATGGCCGCGCCACTCCGGCAGGCCCGAACTCATCCGGCGTCACCGCCTGGCAGTGCTTCGCGCACGGCGCGCGCGGTGGCCTCGAGCACATCGCGCCCGGACAACGCGCCGAACTCCGGCCCATATACGAATCCGAACCCGTCACCCGCGTGGCGCGGAATCACATGCAGGTGAACGTGGAACACTTCCTGACCGGCGGCCTCGCCATCGGCCAGCAGGAAGTTGATCCCCTCGCACCGCACACCACTGCGACGTATCGCTTCCGCCAGGCGCTGGCCGACCCGGAACATCTGCGCGCCGGCGTCGGACTCCAGCGTCGTGAGGCCCGCCGAGTGCGCGAGCGGAATGACGAGCAGGTGACCCGGATTCACGGGCCGGATATCCATGAACGCGCACACCCGCTCGTCACGGTAAACAACACTGGCGGGCACACGGCCCGCGACGATGTCGCAGAAGACGCACGGCGACGAGAGTTCCGGCGCGGCCACGGGTTCAGAAGAGCCGCGCCAGCAGCATCAGCAGCAACGACAGCACGACGGTGCTGGTGAAAGGCAGCAGCACTTCCTTGCCTTTGACTTTGAACCGGACATCGCCCGGCAGTCGCCCGATGCCGAGTTTCTGCAGCCAGGGCTGCAGCGCCGTCAGGATCAGCAGCGCGAGAAAGGTGGTGAGAAGCCACTTCATCTGTCGCGCAGTCTATAGGCGATGCAGGCGGTCCCCGCGCGCGAAGCCGACCAGCGGGACTTCGATGCCGCGACCCACGGCGAGCACCTTGAACAGTTCCCCCATTTCTGCCTCGGACACGAGCTGGTGGACCGCGGCGCTGCTCGCGGGCACGTGGCGCTCGCCGAGCCGGTCGATCAGCCCGCAATTGAGCAGGAAGTGCGCCTGCGACGTGTAGCCGAGGACGTCGAGTCCGGCCCCCTGTGCCGCCTCGGCCATCGCACTGAAGTCGACATGGGCGGTGAGGTCGTTGAGTCCCGGCCACCAGAAGGGGTCGGCGTGCGCACGGTGGCGGTAGTGGCACATGATCGTGCCCATCAGGCGCTGGGGGTGGTAGTACTCGCGGCGCGGAAAGCCGTAGTCGACGGCAAGCAGGACGCCGCGTCGCAGCCAGTCGCCCACCGAGGCCATCCAGGCGCGCGCCTCGAAACCGATCTCCGAGCCATAACCTGCAGGCAGAATTCCGACGGCGTGCTCGATTTCCACGACCTCGGCCAGCAACTCGGGCGGCGCCTCGCGCTCGACGAGCACAAAACGCCCGTCCTGCAGCCCAACCCCGCGCTCGACAACACCGCCGCCGCGCCGGGCGAACAAACGAACCGGCATGACATCGAGCACTTCGTTGGCGAGCATGACGCCCTCGAACCCGGTCGGCGCCGTATCGAGCCACTCGACCGGCGCCTGCGCCAGCCGCTGCTGCTGCCTCTGCCGCAGGTCGGGCGAGACTTCAACGATCGCGTACCGCGCACACGGCACGCCCCGCGCCCGCAATGCCGCGATCAGGTCCGCCGCCAGTCGGCCGGAGCCGGCACCAAATTCGACGATCTGCGCCGGCGTGTGCTCGAAGATCTGCTCGACCTGCGCGGCGAGCGCCTGTGCGAACAGGGGCGAGATCTCGGGGGCCGTGACGAAGTCGCCACCCGCCGCGGCGTCGCCGAACTTGGTGGAGCCCGCACTGTAGTAGCCGAGCCCGGGCGCGTACAGGACCTGCCGCATATAGCGATCGAATGCAATCCAGCCGTCGTTGGCGCGGATGTCGGCCGCGACCCGTGCGCGCAGCTGTTCGCTGTGCACTCTCTGTTCGGTCGAAGGCTCGGGCAGCGAGGAAGGTGGAAGCGGCATCGACCGGCATGGTAGCCAAGGGCCTGGCCGTCGGCGCAAAGCCCGCCCGCTACACTTGCGGCCTTCCGGAGTGTTCATGGTCCAACGCCGCAGAAGCAGGTCTGCCGGCGCGGCGCTCGTCACGGGCGCCGCGCGGCGTATTGGTCGCGAGATCGCGCTGGCGCTCGCCCGCGACGGCTGGGACATCGCGGTGCACTACGCCACCTCGCGCGACGAGGCGCTCGCTACCGTCGAGGCAATCGAGGCGCTCGGCCGGCGCGCGATTGCCGTGAACCGGGACCTCGCGGTCGAAGCCGGCGTGCGCAGCCTGCTCGCCGAGTGCGCTCATGATCTTGGTGATGTGACCTGTGTCGTCAACAATGCGTCACTGTTCGAATACGACGACGCCGCCTCCTTTGGCACCGAGAACCTGGTGCGCAGCATGCGCTCGAACGTCGCGGCACCGGTGCTGCTGGCGCAGGCGCTGCATGCGGCCCTGCCGGAACACGACCGTGGCGTGGTGATCAACCTGCTCGACCAGAAACTGTGGAATCCCAACCCGGACTTCCTCTCCTACACGCTGTCGAAGTCGGCCCTGGCGGAAGCCACGCGCCTGCTTGCGATGGCGCTCGCGCCGAAGGTGCGCGTGGTCGGCGTGGCCCCCGGCATCACGTTGCCGTCCGGTGACCAGACGGAGGCCGGGTTCGAGCAGGCCCACGTCCGAACCCCGCTTGGACGGTCGAGCCGGCCCGACGACGTGGCCGCGGCCGTGGTGTTCCTCGCCAAGGCGCCGGCCATCACCGGGACGACCTTGCTGGTCGACGGCGGACAGCACCTCGCCGCCAGCCCACGCGACGTGATGTTCCTCACCGAACCGGCCGCGCCGCCGGCCGCCACATGAGTTCACCGCTGATGGACCCGCGGCTTGCCGACTGCCGGCGGCTGTTCCTGCGCAACTACGTCGTCGACGCGAACATCGGCATCCACGCCTTCGAGAAAGCCGGTGCACAGCGACTGGCATTGAATGTCGACCTGTACGTGCCGCTGGCGCTGTCGACGCCGCGCCACGATCGCATCCATGAGGTCGTCGACTACGACTTTATCCGCGTGACGATCCGGCACCGGCTCGAGCAGGGGCACATCAACCTGCAGGAAACGCTGGTCGACGACATCGCGCGCAGCCTGCTGGCACACCCGGCCGTACGCGCGGTGCGGGTCTCGAGCGAAAAGCCGGACGTCTACGCGGATGTCGATGCGGTCGGCGTCGAGGTGCTGCACTTCAAGGACGCCGCATGAGCTTGCCACAGGCTGACGCCGCGACCTCCGAGCGGCAGGCGACCGAGCGGGTTGCGCGCGAGAGCGTCAAGCTCGAAAAGCGCCTGTTGCGCCTGACCGGCCAGGCGATCTCCGACTTCAACATGATCGCCTCCGGCGACAAGGTGATGGTCTGCCTGTCCGGCGGCAAGGACAGCTACAGCCTGCTCGAGGTGCTGCTGCTGCTGCGCGACCGCGCGCCGGTCCGCTTCGACATCGTGGCCGTGAACCTGGACCAGAAGCAGCCAGGCTTCCCCGACGACGTGCTGCCACGGTATCTGCGTGCGCGCGGCATCGACTTTCACATCGAGACGCAGGACACCTACTCGGTCGTTACGCGCGTGATCCCGGAGGGCCAGACCTTCTGCTCGCTGTGCTCGCGCCTGCGCCGCGGGATCCTCTACCGGGTGGCGGGGGAACTCGGCGCGACGAAGATCGCTCTGGGCCACCACCGCGAGGACATCCTGGGCACCTTCTTCCTCAACATGTTCTACGGTGGCCGGCTCAAGGCCATGCCGCCCAAGCTGGTGTCGGACGACGGGCGCAACGTCGTCATCCGGCCGCTCGCCTACGTGAAGGAAGCGGATCTTGCGCGCTACGCGCAGGTGAAGCAGTTTCCGATCATTCCCTGCAACCTGTGCGGGTCGCAGGACAACCTCAAGCGCAAGGAAGTCAAGCGCATGCTGCTTGAATGGGAGCGGCGCTACCCCGGGCGCGTCGAGAACACGTTCAATGCACTGTCGCGCATTACGCCGTCACATCTGATGGACGGCACACTGTTCAATTTCGTGGGCCTGAATGTGACCGGTGAACCGCTGGCTGACGGCGACATCGCGTTCGACGAGCAGCCCTGCGGGCCTGAGTCCGAGCCGACTGCGGGCGTCATCCGGTTCGCGGAAGCGGAGTAACGCGTCATGCGCTGGCCCTTTCGACGGCGGCAGGCCGACGTAGCGGCCGAGACGCCCGAACTCGACCAGCTGATCGCGGCGGCGATCCGCGCCCGCAGCACCATCGAGCGCATCGAGTGGACCCGCTCTGCGCTGCGCTGGATCGAGAAGGATCTCGGCGCTGAAGTCACCGACGCGGCCATTGCGCGCGCGCACACCCGGGTGCGCTTCCTGATGCAGGTCGCGGAACGCGATACGGACGGCGGCCGCGCGGTGCGTGAGGTCTTCAGTCGACTCGCCGAAGACCTCGACCTGGAGCAGTTCGCCAGCGTCGGCGGCATCCCGCGTCGAGCCGGCTTCGTGCGCGAGCTCTGGGAGCGCTGCCTGGCGCTGGTGCTGCCGCAGCCGGACTTCCGGCGCGAGCCGTCGACACTCGCCAGCGTCGTTCTGGGCCGGCCGCGAACCATGGCGTGGATCGACCTGCTGCCCGGCGAAGACGCGCGGCGCCTGGCGCGCCTGTTTGTCGGCGCGGAAACGGCCGCCAGCATGGATCAGGAACTCGGCGCCGCGATGCTCACGCTGGCGTCCGAAGCGCAGGCGGTCGGCCTGGCGTCGGACATGAGGCGGCGCTTCGCCGACAGCAGCGCGCTCGACAGTCCGTTCGGAAGGCTGGTGGCTGCGGTCGAAGCCTACCTGGCCGCGCGCGATACGGTCGCGCGCGACGAACTGCAGCAGGTTGTTCGCGATTGCCGGCAGCTGCTCGACACGGTGCACGCGCGCCATACCGAGACCGGGGTCTCGGTCGATCTGTTCTACCGGACGGAGCGCACCCGGGCCCAGCTCGACCGCATCGCGCTGCTCGAACAGTGGCTGGGTGACGAGGACCCGCTGAACGTCCTGCGGGATGTGATGAACCTGGTGCGGGTCGAGCGCCGCTTCCAGGGCGTGCGCGCGCTTTGGCGCGAGAACATGCGCCTGCTGTCGCGACGCATTGCCGAGCGCAACGCCGAGACCGGCGAGCACTACATCGCCGGCACGCGCGCGCAGTACCGGAACATGCTCGCCATAAGCGCAGGCGGTGGCGCCTTGATGGCGATTGCGGTTTACCTGAAATTCGCGATCACCGCGGCTCACATGCCGCTATTCTGGGAGGGCTTCTTCGCCTCGCTGAACTACGCCGGCGTGTTCGTGCTCATCGCACTGGCGCACTTCACGGTCGCAACGAAGCAGCCAGCCATGACGGCACCGGCGCTGGCCGCACGCATGCGGGATCTCGGCAGCGCCGGGCAGATGGAGGCGCTCGTCGCCGAAAGCGCGGCGCTGGTCCGCTCGCAGGTGGCCTCGGTGTTCGGCAACCTGCTCGCGGTCGCGCCCGTCGTGCTGGCGTTTGCGCTGCTTTGGTGGCTGGTCGAAGGCAGCGGGCCGCTCTCGGAACATAAAGCGCGCGACGTGCTGCGGGCCCAATCAATCCTCGGGCCCTCGTTCCTGTTCGCGGCGTATACCGGCGTGCTGCTGTGGCTTTCGGGGCTCTTTTCGGGCTGGGCCGACAACGTCTTCACCGTGCGCCAGCTGCACGCGGCGCTCGCGACCAACCATCGCCGGGTACTCCGACTCGGCGTCGAGGAAGCGCGCCGCCGCGCGGACTGGTGGCGCGACAACATCGCCGGACTGGCGGGCAATATCGGGCTCGGCATGCTGCTCGGACTCACACCCGTGATCTTTGCGTTCTTCGGCCTGCCGATGGAAGTGCGCCACGTGACGCTGTCCACGGGCCAGGTGGCCGCCGCCGTTTTTTCGCTCGGCCTGCCGTCGCTGACAACTGCGTCGTTCTGGCTGGCGGTGGCCGGCCTGGCCTTGATCGGCGCGCTGAATGTCGGCGTCAGCTTCGGCCTCGCGCTGAGGGTGGCGATGCGCGCTGTCGATATCTCGCCGGCGGACCGCACGCGCGTGTACCGCGCCATCCGCCGGCAGCTCGTCGAGCATCCGGGCGAGTTCCTCTGGCCGCCACGCGACTTGCTGCCCGCTGCCGTTGTCGGGCAGGACGCGCGTTGATGGCTGACCCGCAGGACGGCCCCGGCGAACACCGCTCGCCGTGGGCGCGGGCTTTCTTCCTCACTGCCGGGACCGTCGCGCTGGTGCTGGGACTGGCCGGTATCTTCCTGCCGCTGCTGCCCACCACTCCCTTCGTCCTGCTCGCGGCCGCCTGCTATGCCCGCGGCTCGCGCCGTTTCTACGAATGGCTGCTCGCAAACCGGACCTTCGGGCCGATCATCCTCGAGTGGCGGCGCCACCGCAGCATCCCTTACCGGACCAAGATCACCGCCGTCGTGCTGATGTCGCTGACGCTCGGCGCCTCGATCGTCTTCTTCGTCAAGCCGCTGTGGCTGAAGGGACTGCTGGCGGCAATGGGACTCGGCCTTGCCGTGTGGCTTTACCGCATGCCGTCGCGCGACCGGCCGCGCTAGCGGCGGCGCGGCACGTCGGCCGCATCGACGTAAGGCTCGCCGAGTTCTTTCTGCAGCAGCTTGAGGTTGCGCAGATGCGCGCGGAAGTAGACATCGGCGATGTCCCCGGCCAGCGGCACCGCACCCAGCGCGGCGTCGGCCAGCAGATTGCCGATCATCCTCGCCTGCAGCCAGCGCGAGGCGCCGAGTTCGCGCGCCTGAGCGACCAGGAAGAGGCCGATGCCCGCGGAGAGCAGGTCGCCCGCCACCGGGACCAGTCCCAGCACAGCGTCCAGTCCCACCCGCGTGCGCAGAATCGGAATCTCGACCGCAGCATCCATCAGGTGCGAGAGCCGGATCAGGCGCTCGCGGGCCCGTCGCCTGCGCTCGGCGTGATTGCGTATGGGCGCGGCATGAACAGTACTGACCACTTGGGTCTCCCGGCAAACCTCGCCGGAATATGGAGGTGTGTCGCTGAAGCACAAGGCTTCCCAACGCCGCAACCCTGCGGCCCGTGAGCCGCGGTGCGGCCGCGCAGCCGCACTGCTTCGAGTTCAGATCACCAGCGCGGCTGCCAATGCCAGCGCCAGCAGCCACCAGTACGCTGCGCCAGCCCCTGCGACACGCAGCGGTGCCGGGTCGGCCATGGCGGGGGCCGGAGCGACCCGACGCCGGCTTGCCACCGTTGGAACACGCCGGGCCGGCGGCAGCACGTCCTCCGACCAGAGCGCGGTCCGTGGCCCGGCGACGGGCGACGGCGCCTCGCGCAGGAGCGTCATCGCCGTCAGCCAGTCCTGCATCGTCGCCTCGGCCACGCTCAGTGCCATGGTCTCGTCGGTCATCCTGTTCATGTCGGCCCCGCCCGGTTGAGTGTCCGGCGAACACCGGACCGGACGCATCTTGGCGGCCCGCTGGCGCGCACGCTGCAGCAGTTTCAACGGCGCAACTGCGGAAAATTCGACGGCGACAGCGGGCCTTTGCCGGCCGCACCCCGCGCCCGCCGGCGCGCCGCGGTCAGCCCTTGCCGCCCTTGGAGATCGACAGAAAGTAGGTGAGCGCCGCGATCACCAGCGCGATACCGGCGCCCAGTCGCAGCAGGTCGCGCTCGCCGTTCCAGCCGACCACGTGCCCGAGGAAGAGCACTGCCAGCACCACCACCACGACGCCGACCAGCTTCAGCTTCAGGTCATCGAAGGTGCGGAACTGCAGCCACTCGGGCAGTTTCAGACCGGGGTCTATGAACAGCTCGTAGAAGCCGAGCGCGATCATCAGCAGCACGGTGCCCAGCAGGAACAGATCGACGATCTCGATGAACTCGAGCGCCAGGGCCTTGGCGCCTTTGCTGCTGACCTCGGCCTTGGCAATGGCGTTGGCGATCGCCACCCCCGTTTCGGCGAGGCCATAGACGAACAGCGCCAGCGAGGCCGCCAGCGCGCCCAGCACCGCGGCCAGCACCAGATAGCGGCAATTGTTGAGCAGGGATCGCAGCATGGTGTCGCACCTCAGGCGAGAAACAGTCGGTAAGCCGGACTGGCCGTCTCGTCCCAATGCCGGTAGCCGAGCTCGTCGAGAAAGGCTGCAAAGGCGCGCCGTTCCGCATGCGGCACCTGCAGCCCGACCAGCACCCGCGAATAGTCGGCGCCCTGATTGCGGTAATGGAACATCGAGATGTTCCAGCCCGGGGCCATGCTGGTCAGGAACCTCATCAGCGCGCCCGGCCGCTCCGGGAATTCAAAACGGTAGATCCGCTCCCCGGCCGCAAGCGCGCTCTTGCCGCCAACCATGTAGCGCACGTGTTCGGCGGCCAACTCGTCGTGCGTCAGGTCAACGGTGGCGTAGCCGTGCTGGCGGAAGTTCCGCGCCAGCTTCTCGTTGTCGCCGGCACTGGTCGTGCTGATGCCGACGAAGACCTGTGCTGCCGCAGCATCGCTGATGCGGTAGTTGAACTCGGTGACGCTGCGGCTACCGACCAGTTCGCAGAAGCGGCGGAAGCTGCCGCGCTCCTCCGGGATCGTCACCGCGAACAGCGCCTCGCGCGCCTCGCCCACCTCGGTGCGCTCGGCGACAAAGCGCAGGCGATCGAAGTTCATGTTGGCGCCGCAGGCGATCGCCACCAGCGTGCGGCCCTTGAGTCTCTCGCGCGCGGCGTAGGCCTTCATACCGGCGATGGCGAGCGCCCCGGCCGGCTCGAGGATCGAGCGCGTGTCCTGGAACACGTCCTTGATCGCGGCGCAGATCGCGTCGGTGTCGACCAGCACGATCTCGTCGACGAACTGGCGACACAGGCGGAAAGTTTCCTCGCCGACCTGGCGCACGGCCGTGCCATCGGAGAACAGCCCCACCTCGTGCAGCGTGACGCGCCGGCCGGCGGCGATCGAACGCGCCATCGCATCCGAATCCACCGTCTGCACACCGATCACTTTCACCTCGGGTGCAAGGGCCTTGAAGTAGGCCGCGATCCCGGAGATCAGTCCCCCGCCGCCGATCGCGACGAACACCGCGTAAATCGGGCCGTGCTCGACCGGATGATGCTGGCGCAGGATCTCCATTGCGATCGTGCCCTGGCCCGCGATGACGTCCGGGTCGTCGAACGGATGCACGAACGTGAGCTTCTTCTTCGCCTGCAGTTCCAGTGCATGCGCATAGGCGTCGGAATACGAGTCGCCGTGCAGCACCACCTCGGCACCGCGCGCGGCCACTGCCTCCACCTTGACCTGCGGAGTGGTGACCGGCATGACGATGACCGCGCGGCAGCCGAGTTTTTGCGCCGCCAGCGCCACCCCCTGCGCATGATTGCCGGCCGACGCCGCAATGACGCCACGCTTCAGCTGATCGCGCGGCAGGCGCGCCATCTTGTTGTAGGCGCCGCGCAGCTTGAAGCTCTTGACGGGCTGCAGGTCCTCGCGCTTGAGCAGCACGCGGTTGTGGGTACGCTCGGAAAGCCTCGGCGCTTCTTCGAGCGGCGATTCGATCGCGACGTCGTACACGCGCGCCGTCAGGATACGGCGCAGATATTCTTGTGCGGGCATGGTGCCGGCTCTCCTCCGGCCGTAGAAGGTACCACGCAGGCCCTGTCGGGGCTGGCCTACCATGCCGGCCATGAACGAAGTCACCGCAGGCACCGATGCACCGCCGTACGCAGGTCTGACGCCCGACGTCGTGTTGAACGCGCTGGACAGCGCCGGGCTCCATACCTCCGGGTCGCTGCTCGCGCTCAACAGCTACGAGAATCGCGTTTTCCAGGCGGGCGTCGAGACAGCCGACGGCGGCAGCGGATTCGTCGTCGCCAAGTTCTACCGTCCGGGCCGCTGGAGCGATGCGCAGATCCTCGAGGAGCACGCGTTCATTGCCGAACTGGCGGCCGCCGAAGTGCCGGCCGTGCCACCGCACTCACTGAACGGCCGCACGCTCAGCACGTTCAGCGGATTCCGCTTCGCCGTCTTCCCCCGCCGCGGCGGCCGCGCACCGCTGCTCGACGTACCCGAGGTGCTCGTGTGGATCGGCCGCTTCCTCGGCCGCCTGCACGCCGTCGGCCGCGCGCGCCCGTTCCGCGCACGTCCGGCGCTGGACCTTGCCAGCTTCGGTGCCGAGCCACGCACCTTTCTGCTGGAGCACGACTGGCTGCCGCGCGAGTTGCGCGACGTCTACGCGGGCGTATCGCAACAGGCGCTCGACGGCATTGCCCGCGCCTACGAGCGCGCCGGCGATTTCACCCCAATCCGCCTGCACGGCGACGTGCACGAGGGCAACGTGCTTTGGTACGACGGACTGACCGATCGCGGGCCGCACTTCGTCGACTTCGATGACGCGCGCATGGGGCCAGCGGTGCAGGACCTGTGGATGATGCTGGGCGCCGACCGAGGCGAGCAGACACAGCGGCTTGCCGACTTGCTGGAGGGCTATGAAGACTTCTGCGAGTTCGACCGGCGCGAACTGCACCTGGTCGAGGCACTGCGCACCTTGCGCCTGATCCACTACGCCGCGTGGATCGCACGCCGCTGGAGCGACCCCGCCTTCCCAGCGGCGTTTCCGTGGTTCAACACCCAGCGCTATTGGGAGGAGCGGATCCTCGAACTGCGCGAGCAGGTCGCGGCGATGCAGGAGGAGCCGCTCGTGGCGTGAGTCGCCGCGGCCGCAACGGTGTCAACGCGCCAGCGCGCGCGCCGGGGCCGCGACCGCGGGCGGCCAGGTCGGGCCGGCGAGCGCCTCGACGGCGTAGCCACGGCCGACGTCCGCACCAACCAGCCACCAGTCGCGCACCGGCAGCGGCAGCGGGCGCAGGACACGCTCGGTCAGCCGTGTGGGCAGCGCCACACCCTGCACGATAATGTAGTCGTTCATGTCGACCTCGACCACCGCACCCCGCGTGCTGGCGAGGCCTTCAACCGAGAGCCGCAGCTGCACGAAGCGCCGGTCGCTGCGCCCGACGCAGGCCATGACGCGATCCTCGGCGGCCAGACCAAAGCCGGGTGTCAGCCGTGCCAGCAACCAGTCGCAGTCCGCGCCGTGCACACGGCCAGACCCGAGCATTTCCACCTCCGCACCCTGCTCCTTGAGAAACAGCGGGCCGAGCCAGAACAGGCGGTAGGCGTCGAGCACCAGGGCGGCCGCCGCACGCTTCTCGTCGTCGGTTTGGAGTGTCCCGTTGACCCACACGTCGATCGTCGCTGGCGTGCGCAGCGCGAGCTTCACGCCACCCGTGCCACCGCTGTAGGACTTCGCCGAAGTGCGGGCGCCGACGACGATGCGCTCTTCGGCGGTGACCCGGAAGTCACGGTCCACCAGCAGCGGCTGCACGCGCGCAATGGCGTCGTACCAGCGGCCTTCGTGCCGCAGGTTGATGTCGCGTGCGCGCTGGTAGGCATCCCAGCCGTGCGCCGTGGCGGCGGCATCGAGCAGCGCCAGGCCGTCGGCGGTCGACTGCCGGGCGGTCGGTGTGGGCAGGTTGGCGCAGCCGGCGATCAGCGCGGCGACTGCCATCAGCAGCGGCAATGGGCGTCTCACGCGGCGAGTCTAGCGAGTGCTACCCGACCTCAGTGCGGGGTCATCGCCGCCTCGCCGCAGCGCAGCAGATAGAATGAACGCCCAAGCGTGCACCGAGGCCGCTGCCGGTCACCCGCATGAACGCCCCCGTCCCGCCCCAGGGATTGCGCTCCGCTCCCGCCGTACTCGAACCGCCGGTCCGGCTGCGCGAGATCCCTTACAACTACACCTCGTTCTCGGATCGCGAGATCGTCATCCGGCTGCTCGGCGCCGAAGCTTGGCGCGTCCTGGACGAGTTGCGCAGCGAACGCCGCACCGGCCGCTCGGCGCGCATGTTGTACGAAGTGCTGGGCGACATATGGGTCGTGCAGCGCAATCCTTATCTCGAAGACGACCTGCTTGACAACCCGAAGCGGCGCGCGGCGCTGATCGAGGCGCTGCACCACCGGCTGGGTGAGATCGAAAAGCGGCGCGAGCCGGCGGACGCCGTGCGCGATGCCAAAGTGGGAGTGCTGCTGGCCGCCGCAAACAAGGCCGTGCAGTCATTCGAATCCGGATTCCGCACGACCTGGGATCTGCGCCAGAAGGCCCGCCGCGAGCTGGCGCGTCACACGCGCGACGACAACATCCGCTTCGACGGTTTCGCGCGTGTCTCGCATGTCACCGATGCAACCGACTGGCGAGTCGAATACCCGTTCGTCGTGCTGCAGCCCGATACCGAAGACGAGATCCCGGGCCTGGTGCGGGCCTGCGTCGACCTGGGGCTCACGATCATTCCACGCGGCGGGGGCACCGGATACACCGGCGGCGCGGTGCCGCTGACGCCGCTGACCGCGGTCATCAACACCGAGAAGCTGGAAGCCCTGTCCGAGGTCGAGACCGTCGAGTTGCCCGGCGTTGTCGCGCCGGTGGCGACGGTGTGCTCCGAGGCTGGCGTCGTCACCAAGCGCGTGGCCGAGTCCGCCGAACGCGGCGGCTTCGTGTTTGCGGTCGATCCGACCTCGGCCGACTCGTCCTGCGTCGGCGGCAACATCGCAATGAACGCCGGCGGCAAGAAGGCAGTCCTGTGGGGCACCGCGGTCGATAACCTCGCCTGGTGGCGCATGGTCGACCCGGACGGCAACTGGCTCGAAGTGCAGCGCGTCGGGCACAACCTCGGCAAGATTCACGAGGCTGCCGAGGCGGTGTTCGAGTTGACGTGGAAAGACGGCCGGCAGCCGGCCGCGAAAGCCAGGGTGTTGCGCACGCAGCGCCTCGCGCTGCCTGGCACGCGCTTCCGCAAAGCCGGCCTGGGCAAGGACGTCACCGACAAGTTCCTGGGTGGCGTGCCGGGCGTGCAGAAGGAAGGCTGCGACGGGCTCATCACGTCGGCGCGCTGGATCGTGCATCGCATGCCGAAGCACATCCGCACCGTGTGCCTGGAATTCTTCGGACGTGCACAGCAGGCCGTGCCGGCCATCGTCGAGATCACCGACTACCTCGCACGCCAGCCCGAGGGGGCGATCCTGGCGGGGCTCGAGCATCTCGACGAGCGCTACCTGCGCGCGGTCGGCTACACAACCAAGTCCCGCCGCGGCAGCCTGCCAAAAATGGTGCTGGTCGGCGACATCGTCGGCGACGACGACGACGCCGTGGCACGCGCCACGTCCGAGGTCGTGCGTATGGCCAACACGCGCACCGGCGAGGGTTTCGTCGCGGTGAGCAGCGAGGCGCGCAAGAAGTTCTGGCTCGATCGCGCCAAGACCGCCGCCATCTCCAAGCACACCAATGCGTTCAAGCTGAACGAAGACGTCGTTATCCCGCTGCCGAAGATGGGCGAGTACACCGACGCCATCGAGCGCATCAACATCGAACTCTCGATCGAGAACAAGCTCGAGCTGCTCGACGCGCTCGACGCCTATCTCGCAACGCCGTTTGCGCTCGGCAAGACCGAGGATGCCGATCTCGACCGGCTGCCGCGCGAGGAGATCCTCGGCGATCGCGTCGAGCAGGCGCGCGAACTGGTTTCCTATACGCGGCAACGCTGGCAGTGGCTGCTGACGCACTTCGACGCACCGCTGGTGTCTTCGCTGTCCGAGCTGGCGGCGCTCGGCATCACGCACCTGGCCAGCGAGTCCGACCCGCGGTCGGCGGTGCGCATCATCGACCTGCTGCAGGATCACACGATCCGCGTCTCGTGGAAGACCGAGGTGCGGGCCCCCCTCGAACGCATCTTCTCTGGGGCGGCTTTTGCTGCGGTGCTCGCCGAGTGCGAGGAAATCCACCGGCGCGTACTGCGCGGCCGGGTGTTTGTCGCGCTGCACATGCACGCCGGCGACGGCAACGTGCACACTAACATCCCGGTCAACTCCGACAACTACGCGATGCTGCAGCGGGCCAACGCCGCCGTGGCGCGCATCATGCAGATCGCACGCGATCTCGACGGCGTGATCTCCGGCGAGCACGGCATCGGCATCACCAAGCTCGAGTACCTCACGGACGACGAGACCGCCGAGTTTCGCCGCTACAAGAACGCGGTCGACCCCGAAGGCCGGTTCAACAAGGGCAAGCTCCTGCCGGGCGCCGATCTGCGCAACGCCTATACGCCGAGCTTCGGCCTGATGGGCCACGAGTCGCTGATCATGCAGCAGAGCGACATCAAGGGCATCTCGGACGCCATCAAGGACTGCCTGCGCTGCGGCAAGTGCAAGCCGGTGTGCTCTACCCACGTGCCGGGCGCCAACCTGCTCTACTCGCCGCGCAACAAGATCCTCGCCACTTCGTTGCTGATCGAGGCTTTCCTGTACGAAGAGCAGACACGGCGCGGCGTCAGCATCAAGCACTGGGACGAATTTTCCGACGTGGCCGACCACTGCACCGTCTGCCACAAGTGCCTGGCGCCCTGTCCAGTGGACATCGACTTCGGCGATGTGAGCATGGCGATGCGCGACCTCCTGCGGCGCATGGGGAAGAAGAAATTCAATCCCGGCACGGCGGCGTCGATGTTCTTCCTGAACGTCAAGGACCCGCAGACGATCAAGATTGCGCGCACGCTGATGCTCGAGTGGGGCTACAAGGCGCAGCGGCTGGGCAATCGGTTCTTCCGCCTCGCGGCCCGGCAGCAGACCAGCCGGCCACCGGCCACGACCGGCGGCCGCCCACCGGTCACGCAGCAGGTCATTCACTTCGTCAACAAGAAGATGCCGGCGGGTCTGCCCAAGAAGACCGCGCGGGCCCTGCTGGACATCGAGGACGCCCGCTACGTGCCGATCATCCGCGACGCGCAGCGGACCAGCGGCGAAAGCGAGGCCGTGTTCTACTTTCCCGGCTGCGGCTCCGAGCGGCTGTTCAGCCAGGTCGGGCTGGCGACACAGGCGATGCTGTGGCATGCCGGCGTGCAGACGGTGCTGCCGCCGGGCTACCTCTGCTGCGGCTACCCGCAGCGCGGCTCGGGGCAGTTCGACAAGGCCGAGAAGATCATCACCGACAACCGCGTGCTGTTTCACCGCGTGGCCAACACGCTCAATTACCTCGACATCAAGACCGTCGTCGTCAGCTGCGGCACCTGCTACGACCAATTGCAGGACTACAAGTTCGAGGAGATCTTCCCCGGCTGCCGCATCATCGACATCCACGAGTTCCTGCTCGAAAAGGGCCTGCGCATCGAAGGCGTGACCGGTGTGCGCTACCTGTATCACGACCCCTGCCACAGCCCGATGAAGCTGCAGGATCCGCTGAAGACCGTCAACGCGCTGGTGACGACCGCCGACAGCACCGTCATCGAGAAGAGTGACCGCTGCTGCGGCGAGTCCGGCACGTTCGCGATCTCGCGGCCGGACGTGGCGACACAGGTGCGCTTCCGCAAGGAGCAGGAAGTCGAGCGCGGAGCCGCGAAGCTGCGTGCCGACGGCTTCAGCGGCGAGGTCAAGGTGCTGACCTCCTGCCCGTCGTGCCTGCAGGGCCTGAAACGCTACAACGACGACGCCGACGTCGATGCCGATTACATCGTTGTCGAGATGGCCAGGCACGTGCTCGGCGACAACTGGATGGCGGACTACGTCACCAAGGCCAACGCGGGCGGCATCGAGCGCGTGCTGGTCTAGCGGCGCCGGTACCCACGCGCCTAAGATCCCGCTGCATGCAACGGCGGATCACCGTGCGCCCGGCGCATGCCAGCGCAGACAACGACGAAATCGCCCGCATCGTCTCAGCGGTGCATCCCGACTGGCCACGCAGCGGGGCCGAGATCGCCGCCGCCGCACGCCGCCGCGGGGATCGCTTTCACCGGAAATTCGTCGCTGAAGCTGCAGCGGGGCAGCTCGCCGCGTTCGGATTCCTCGAGGTGCCCGACGTGGCCGCAACCCGGGGACGGTTCCGGGTTCGTGTCACCGTCGACCCTTCGCACATCGGTCTGGGCATCGGCGCGACCCTGTACAAGGCCATCGAGGCCGAAGCGCGGCAGCACGGTGCGACCGAACTCTGCAGCGAAGTGCTGGCCTCGCAGCCACGGGCACAGCGCTTTGCGCTCGACCGTGGGTTTGTCGTCTACAACCGCCGCATCGAAAGCCGCCTCGCACTCCACAAGGTCGATGCGGAGCGCATCGCACGCAACATCGACGGTGCAGCCGATCGGCACATTGACACCGGGTTGCGCATCGCGAGCTACCGGCAGCTCGCACTGGGCGCGGGGGCGCCACGCCGGCTGTACGAACTCTTCGTCGAACTGTGGCGCGATGTTCCTTTCGGCATCCGCGGCGACGACCCGACGTACGAGAGGTTTCTCGCCGAGGAACTCGACGATCCGGCATTCCGGCCGGCCGGGACTTTCGTTGCACTCGACGGCACGAATTGGGTGGGCCTGTGCGCCCAGTCCAAGGGGCGCGATCATCTGCTGACGACGATGACCGGCGTGGTGCGCCGCTGGCGCCGCCGCGGCCTGGCGCGCTGGCTCAAGCTGCATTCGATCCGATACGCGCTCGAGACCGGCGCGCAGGAGATCCGTACCTACAACGACGAGTCAAACTTGGGCATGCTCGCGCTCAACCGCGCGCTCGGCTTCGTGCCGGTGGAAACGGACCTGCGCTTGAAGAAGGAACTGGCATGACAGCACCACCCTGCGAGCTGTGCACGAACCCGGGCGGACACCTGGTCCAGGATGACGGACAGTTGCGCGTCATCCTGGTCGATGAGCCGGACTACCCGGGCTTCGTCCGCGTGGTCTGGAATGCGCACGTGCGCGAGATGACCGACCTTGCGGCGGCCGAGCGTGCGCACCTGATGCAGGCGGTCTTCGTGGTGGAACGGGCGCAGCGCGAGGTGCTGCGTCCGCACAAGATCAACGTCGCCAGCCTCGGCAACATGACGCCGCACCTGCACTGGCATCTCGTCCCCCGCTTCGAGGACGACGCTCACTTCCCGAAGCCGATCTGGGCCGAGCCCGTGCGCGCAGCCGCCGCTGCGTCCCTGGAAGGGCGGCGGGCTCTCGTGCCCGCACTGACGCGCGCGATCGCGGCCGCCCTGGGCGCCGCTGCGCGCTAGCTCAGCGCCCGACGGACTGCGTGCCGACGGGCTGAACCGGGGCGTTTCGCATCTCCTTAAGCAGCGCGTCCTGGGCGTCCTTGTCTGTGACGGTGGAGGCGCGCGCGCCATTGTCGCGCCGGTTGATGTTGCTGCCTGTCTGCGTTTGGCGCTCCTGACGCTTCTCGATGACCGCCAGATCCTCCGGGGTGGCACACCCGGGCAGCGACACCGTGATGAACGCGGCGAACAAGACGAGAGCAAGGCAACGCATGCAGGGCTCCGGCAGGACAGAGGCTGAATTCGAGTCGATGACGACGCGCGAACTTGCAGGCACCGCCTGAGTCGCGGCTCGTCGCGCCAGGCTCGTTCGCGCTGGCAAAAAAGTAAGCATGGCTCAGCCCGGGCTGCAGGCGCGCACGCTCTGGGACGGGAACTCCTTCGCGATCGCCCCGAGCTGCTGGGCGGCTTCGGCGTCGAGCTCGCGCATCTGCAGGCGCGTGGCCGACACGGCGGTTGGCTTGTCCGAAACCCGCGCGTTCTTGACGCCGAGCTTCACCAGCGAAGCCACGTGAGCCTTCGCGAGTTCCGGGTCACGGAAGGACCCCAGGCTCACGCCCAGCCGCAGCGCGCCGTCGGTGAAGACGAGAAGGTCCTTGACGCCACTCTTCTTCAGGTCCGCCACCGCACGATCGGCCTCGGCGCGGGTCTTGAACGGCGGCAGGTAGACGAGATACCACCCCGGCGCTTCAACGGTCCGCGCCGACTGGCGCGATCCGAGCCCGAGCTTGAGCAGTGCGGTTTCGACCCGCGCGAGATCCGGCCCGATGAAGTCGCCGAATTCGACGCAGGACTGGGCAACCGACAGGTCGAGCGCCGCGCCGCTCGCGGCCGGCGGCGCGGCGGCGGCCGCGGCACGTGATTGCGCCGCGGCCCGCTCGCGCAGCACCTGCACTTCACGCTCGCTGAGTACCCGGATCCGCTCAGGCTCGACCTGCCGGGCGATCCGTTCAGGCTCGCGCCCGCTCTCCGCAAAGCGGCCGAACACGCCGTGCTGCCACGCAAAGAGCGCGACGTTCACGAGGACGAGCAGCAGGAAGGCCAGTTTCATTGATCGATGGCAGGGCGCAGGGCGCGGACTCGCACGGCGAGTCCCGCGAGGACCAGATTATGTTCGATCGATAGTTCGAACTCGCTGCCATCCAGACGTGCGGCCACCTGCTCGGCATCGCCGCCGGAAATGAGCACCGCTGGCGCCCGCCCGAGACGACGCCCGAAGCGCCGGACAAATCGTTCGACCAGGCCGGCCTGGGCGTCGCGGACCCCGGTGGTGATTGCGTCGTCCGTCGTGTCGGGAAAGTCGACGGCGGCGCCGTCGGCCTGCGGCAATCCCGCGGTCTGGTTCGCCAGTGCGTCCAGCATCAGGCGCTGGCCGGGCGCGATGCAGCCGCCGACAAAACGCGCCTGTCCGTCGCTCACCTCGACGCAGTCGATCGTCGTCGCGGTACCGGCAGCCACAAGCACGAAGGAGCGCTGCGGCACACGCTGACACGCCCCCAGCATGCCGTGCCAGCGGTCCGCCCCGAGCTGCGTCGGATTCCTGTAGCCGTTGAGCAGCACGAATTCGCCGGCATAGCGGGGTTCGGCGCGCAGCCATTCGATGCTGGTGCCGCGGGCATGGGCCGCCGCCTCGACCGCCGTGCGGGTGGCCCCGGCGGCGACGCTGCAGCCGAACGCCGGACCGCCACTCGGCAACGCACGCCAGGCGGAGCCGAGCCGCGCCGCGAGGTCGTTCGTACCGCGGTGGTGTTCGACCTGCACCGGCCCCGGCGCACCCGCGGCATCCGTGACGGTCCATTTCAGTGCGGTGTTGCCGATGTCGATCAGCAGCGTCATCGCTGCGACCCCGCCCGCCGCAGCGAGACATCGCCGACATTGATCGCGCGCGCGCCGCTGTCGGTGGCAAGCACCAGGCGGCCGATCGTGTCGACTTCGACGATGCGTCCGCTGGCCGTGACCCGGCCATCGTCGATGATGTCGACCGCATCGCCGCGCCCATGCAACAGCGCGGTGTAGCGTTCGCGCACGGGAATGAAACCGCGCTCGACGTAGCCCGGCACCATCGCAAGCAGCGCAACGGCCATCTGCGCGATCCACGCCTCGCGTTCGGCCGCGAGCAGCGACGAGGCAACGACTTCCGCCAGGGCGGCCGCGGGCTGGCCAATGCCGGCGCGGTCGTCGTCCGTCAACCAGCCGTTCACGCCCACCCCCACGACCAGCGTCGCGCGTCCGCCGGCGTCGATTCCCAGTTCACAGAGGATGCCGGCCAGCTTGCGCCCGTCAAGCAGTACATCGTTCGGCCACTTCAGTGTGACCGGCACGCCGCGGCTGCGAAGGTATTCGGCCAGCGCAACGCCACACGCCAGCGTGATCGCCGGCAGCGCCGCCGGCAGCGTGGTGAGCGGCACCGCCAGTGTGAACAGCAGCGCCGACCGGGGTCTGGCGCGCCACGTTCTGTTCTGGCGGCCACGGCCGGCCGTCTGCTCGTCCGCCGCGCGCAGGATCGGGGTCGCGGGTTGCTGCTGGCGTGCAAGGACGAGCAGATCCTCGTTGGTCGAGCCGGTCGTTGCCACCACCTCGACCCGACAGCCAGCGGTCACGCCGGCGTCCGCGAGCCAGCGCTCGATGGCGCCCGCCGACAACGGCGGCGCCTCGAACCGTTCGACGATCGCGGCGGGAACCGGCACAGGGGTGGAAGGACTCACGTGCGCGGAGGAGTTGACGACCGATCGACTTTAACATCGGTGCGCCAACGCAGCGGCCTTGCATTTGTCATTGCCTCCGCATGGCCTAGAGTAGCGCCACGATGACCACCCGGCTGATCCCGACACAGCGCATGCAGGCCTCGCCGATCGCGCGCGCGACCTGCGTCGTCTACGGGATGCTGCTGCTCTATTCCGGACTCGCCCCATGGTCGGGCTGGCGCGACCTGGGCATCGACGCGTGGGCCTTCCTGACGGCGCCGGCGCCGCACTACATCACGACGTTCGACCTCGTCGCCAACGTGCTGGCCTACCTGCCGTTCGGTGTGCTCATCGTGCTGGCGGTTCACCCACGAATGCGCGGCCTGGGCGCTATCGCGCTGGGCGCGCTGGGCGGGGCTTTCCTGTCGGGCTCGATCGAAGCGGTACAGACCTACCTTCCAACGCGTATTGCCTCGAACATCGACCTGCTGACCAACACACTGGGCGCGCTCGCCGGTGCCGTCATCGCGGCGCCTCTGACGTCCACAGTGATCGATCGTGGTCGTCTCGCCGATTGGCGCCGACGGTGGTTCGAGCGGCACGCCACGGGAGTACTGGTGGCGGTGGCGCTGTGGCCCGCAGCCCAGATCTATCCGACGCCGATGCTGTTCGGCAATGGCGAGCTGCGCATCGCACTCGAGCCGGTGGTCGAAGCTCTCGGCGGCCAGTGGTGGATGCTCGATGCCAACGGCTTCGGACCAGCGGAGTTCGTGCTCGCGGAAGCATTCGTCGTTTCGGCCTCGGTTCTCGCTGCCGGCCTCGCGCTGTCGTCCGTGACGCGGCCATCCGCGCCGCGCTATCGATTGCTGCTCGCGCTGCTGTGCGCGGCGCTCGCCGCCAAGTCGCTCGCCAATGCCGTCCAGTTCGGACCTGACCGCGCGCTCGCGTGGCTGACACCGGGTGCGGCCGGCGGACTGGCGCTCGGACTGCTGTCGCTCGCCGTCGCCAGTGGCGGCCGCCGGGTGCTGCAGGCCCGCCTTGCCCTCCTGGCGGTGGTCGCCCTGCTGGTGGCGGTCAATGTCGTGCCCGACAATCCCTACCATCTGGCCCAGATGCAGGAGTGGCGCCAGGGGCGTCTGCTCAACTTCAACGCGCTGACCCATTGGCTGGCGATGTTGTGGCCACCGGCACTCGTGGTCGGGCTGCTCTCCTTTGCGCCCGAACACGGATAGCGATGCCGTGGTTCCTATAATGGATCACCCATCCTGGACCGTCGGCGCGCCATGAACTACTACAAGCACCATGTCTTCTTCTGCCTCAACGAGCGCGAAGACAGCTCGGCCTGCTGCGGACGGCACCAGGCGAGCGAGATGCAGCAGTACGCGAAGTCGCGTATCAAGGAACTGGGGCTCAATGGCGCGGGCCAGGTGCGCATCAACAAGTCGGGGTGCCTCGACCGGTGCGACGAAGGTCCGTGCATCGTGGTCTACCCGGAAGGCACCTGGTACACCTACGTCGACCGCGATGACATCGACGAGATCATCGATGCGCATCTGGTGAACGGCCGCGTCGTCGAGCGCCTGCTGCTCTAGGGCCTGCTAACGCCTGGCTCGCACATGCGTGACCTCCAGAAAGTTCGCAATCTAGGCGCGCTGCCGCCGGCAGGGTGGATCCCTGTCCAGGCAGCGCAACGACGAGTGCGGGCTTTACTTCCGGATCACCCGCAAGGCCGGAGCTTGGCGCATGCGCGAGCCAGGCGTTAACAGGCCCTTATGACGCCGCGCGCGGAGAAGCGGCTGATCGACGGTCCGGCTGGCCGCATCGAACTCGCGCTGGACTGGCCCCTGGCCGGGCCGGCGAGCGGCGTGACCTGCATCGGTCACCCGCATCCCCTCTACGGCGGCACGATGGATAACAAGGTGGCCGCGACGATGGCGCGGACCTTTGCGTCGCTCGGTTGGCTCGCGATCCGCTTCAATTTCCGCGGCGTTGGCGACTCCGAGGGTTCGCACGACCATGGGCAGGGAGAAACCTCGGACCTGTTGCACGTGCTGCGCACCGTGCCCGCACTCGACGGCGTACGCGAGCGACTCGCCGCGTCCTATCCCGTCGCGCTCGCCGGTTTCTCCTTCGGCAGCTTCGTTGCCGCACAGGCCGCTCGATTGCTGGCGGAGAGCGCACGGCCGGCCGACTACCTGGTCCTGGTCGGCGCGGCGGCCGGCAAATGGCCGATGCCCGAGGTTCGTGCCGATACGCTGGTGATCCACGGCGAGCTCGACGAAACGATTTCGCTCGCCGCGGTGCTCGACTGGGCGCGGCCGCAAGGCCTGCCGGTACTCGTCATTCCCGGGGCCGATCACTTCTTCCACCGCCGGCTGCCCGTACTCAAAGCGCGGATAAGCGCGCACATCCGGGGCATGTCTCAGTTTGACGCCGCCGAGCAAAGCCATTAAAAGGTTTGCGTTCGGGGCGGCAGATTCCGGCCCACGGCAAAAGAAGCGCCACTGACGGCGACAGGAAAACATGGACGGCCCAATCGTCTACTCAAAGACTCCGAAGGGAGTTGCGGAAGTTGCGGCGCGCAGCGCGCAGCTCTCGATGACGACGCGCCGCGTGTTGATCATGGTCGACGGCAAGCGCACCGTCGACGAGCTCGCTGTGCTGCTGCGGCCCGGCGAGATCGATGCCGTCATCACCCAGCTCGAAAGCGCCGGCCTGATCCAGCGCAACTCGGCCACCCACGCCATCGATGTGCCGACGGTCGCCGGGCGCGTGCTCGAGTCGGTCGCCCCGACGACGCAGGGGGGTGCGCCGGACGAACAGAACCCGATGACGCTTGACGAGGCCAAGCGCCGGGCGGTGCGGGAACTGACCGACCGACTGGGCCCGGGCGCCGAATCGCTCGCAATCCGCATCGAGGGCTGCAAGACGATCGAGGACTTCCGCGAGCGGGTGCGCGAGGCCGAACGGCTGGTCACGGCCGCACTCGGCCAGGCGGCCGCGCAGGACTATCTGCGCGCGCTGCGCAAGCGGTAGTCCGCGGCGCGAGCGACAGTCCGGAATCCGGCCGGGAACTCCGGCGGCCGCGCGCTATCGTACGAGTCTCCGCCCCGCGCGGTGTGCACCACATTTCCGAAGTGCCCTTACTCCCGCTCCTGCTGCGCCGGACTGTCGCCCTGCTCGCCGCCTGCCTGCTGACGGCGAGTGCGGCGGCCCAGGCGCCACTGCTGTCGGCTCGTTCATGGCTGCTGCTGGATGCAAACAGCGGCGCGACGCTAGCCAGTCATGAGCCCGCGCGGCGCCTGGAGCCGGCTTCGCTCACCAAGCTGATGACGGCCTATGTCGTCTTCGTTGCGCTCGGCGAGACGCGGATCACTACCGACGACCAGGTGACGGTCTCGAACGCTGCGTTCACCGCGCCGGGGCGCGAAGGCGCGCGCATGTTCATCGAGCCCGGCCGCGCCGTCACGACCAGCGAACTGTTGCGCGGATTGATCGTGTCGTCGGGCAACGATGCCGCCGTCGCCCTGGCCGAGCACACGGCGGGATCGCAGGCCGCCTTCGTCGAACGCATGAACGCGGAAGCGCGGCGGCTCGGGCTGACCGACACGCGCTTCGCCAACCCCACGGGGCTCTCGGATCCGCAGCAGTACTCCACCGCGCGCGACCTGGCGCGCCTGGCGCAACGCCTTCGCAGCGACTTTCCGCAGCATGTGGCGCTCTTCCGCGAGCGCGAGTTCACCTACAACCAGATCTCCCAGGCCAATCGCAACCGGCTGCTCTGGAGTGATCCATCGGTGGATGGCATGAAGACCGGGCATCTTGATGCGAGCGGCTGGTCGATCGTCGCGACGGCCATCCGTCCGCGGGGCAAAGGTGACAACGGCTACGAACGCTGCCTGATCGCCGTGGTGCTCGGCGCGCCGAGCGACAGCGTGCGCGCGCAGGAGGCGCTGCGCCTGCTCAACTACGGTTTCACCGAGTACGAAACCGTGCGGCTCTTCCGTGCGGCACAGGTCGTCGCGCGGCCGGAAGTCCTGAAGGGCGATCGCTCCGAACTGCCGATCGGGCCCGAGCGCGACGTGTTCGTGACCGTGCCTGCGGCCGAACTGCAGCGCCTGGGCGAACGCGAGTTGCGTTCATCGATCGAGCGCCCCGATCCCCTCGTTGCGCCGCTGACCAAGGGCGAGACCGTCGGCCGGCTCAAGGTGAGCCTGTCGGGCCAGGTCGTCGCCGATGCTCCGGTCGTTGCGCTCGAGAACGTGCAGGCGGCGGGGCTCTTCGGCCGCGCGTACGATGCGGTCAGACTGTGGTGGAGGAGACGCAACTGATGGAATGGCACGAGGCAACGTGCTTCCTGAACGGCCAGTGGCGGCCGCTTGGCGAGGCGACCATATCGGTCCTTGACCGGGGCTTCATCTTCGGCGACGGGGTCTACGAAGTGATTCCGGTCGATACGCTGGACGGCATCCGCGCGCCGTTCCGCGCGCACGAGCACTTCGCACGCCTGCAGCGCAGCTGCGACAGCATCGGCCTCGCCAATCCCTACGACGAGGCGAAGTGGCTCGACCTGCTCGACGCCATCATCGAGCGCCATCCGTGGCCACGGCAGTCGGTGTACCTGCAGGTGACCCGGGGCGTGGCCAAGCGGGACCATGCGTTCCCGGCCGGTGTCCCGCCAACGGTGTTCATCAACACCTCGCCCTGGGCCGCGATCCCGGCAGCACAGATCGAAGGCGGCGTGGCCGCGGTCACGCACGCCGACGAGCGCTGGCTGCACTGCGACATCAAGAGCATCTCGCTGCTGGGCAACGTGCTGATGAAGCAGTATGCAACGGACCACGATGCCTTCGAGACCGTGATGCTGCGCGACGGTTTCCTCACGGAAGGATCGAGCGCCAACGTCATGGTGATCAAGGACGGGTGCATGCTGGCGCCGCGCCAGTCGCATCAGATCCTTCCCGGGATCACCTGCGACACGAGCTACCTGCTGGCGAAGGAACACGGGCTCACGCTCGAACTGCGCCCGGTCAGCGAAGCGGAGGTGCGCAGCGCCGATGAGCTGTGGCTGAGTTCCTCGGGGCGCGAGGTGCTGCCGATCACCACGCTCGATGGCCGTCCGGTCGGTGCGGGTGTGCCCGGACCGATGTACAAGCGCATGTGGTTCTGGTTCCAGGAAGCAAAGCGTGCCGACGCCCGCCGCTGGCAGGCACGCAAGTCCACAGGGGCGCGCGGCGCCATGGCCGCATGAGCGACGGCGGGCCAGACGACGGGCCGCGCGGGCTCGAGTTCCCGACGGATTTTCCGATCAAGATCATGGGTCGCAGCGACGACGGTTTCGCCCAGGCCATCGTCGCGGTGGTGCTGCAGCATGCGCCCGACTTCGACGCCTCCACGCTCGAGATGCGCAGTTCCAGGGACGGCAACTACCTGTCGCTGACCGCAACGGTGCGCGCGGTTTCGCGCGAGCAGCTCGATGCGCTGTATCGCGCGCTGACCAGCCACCCGATGGTCAAGATCGTCCTCTGACGCAGCGCCGGTGCCGCGATGATCGTGCGCCGCCCGGGCCGTGCCGACTACGTGCCGACGTGGCGGGCGATGCGCGACTTCACCGCGCATCGCACGTCCGGCACCGAAGACGAACTCTGGCTCGTGGAGCACCCGCCGGTGTTCACGCTGGGCCAGGCGGGCCGGCACGAGCACTTGCTGGCGGTCACCGACACTCCGGTCGTGCAGACCGACCGCGGCGGCCAGGTGACCTACCACGGGCCCGGCCAGGTCGTGGCCTACCCGCTCGTCGACCTGCGCAGGCTCGGCATCTACGTCAAGGAACTCGTGTTCCGGATCGAGCAGGCCGTGATCCAGACGCTGGAAGGTCTGGGCGTCGACGCCCGTCGCGTCAGTGGCGCGCCCGGCGTGTATGTGCCCTGGAGCCGCGGCCATGCCGATAGCGCGCTGGCGGGCCACGCAAAGATCGCCGCGCTCGGCATCAAGGTCACGCGCGGCTGCAGTTATCACGGCGTCGCACTGAACGTGGCGATGGACCTGGCGCCCTTTGCCCTGATCAACCCCTGCGGCTACGCGGGCTTGCCCGTCATCGATCTGGCCACGCTCGGTGTCACCGTCGAGCCGGACGTTGTCGCCGAGCGCCTCGCCGAGCGCCTGGCAACGCATCTGGCGGCTTGAAAGGGGCCTCGTTGGCTACACTTGAGCACTCCTTGCCTCCATACGCCGTCGGCCGCGCCCACGGCACCTCGCCATGTCCAGCGACGCGCCACCCGTGACCCGCGATCCCTACGCCAAGCTCAAGGGCGAGGCCAAGACCGGCAAGGTGTTCAAGAAGTTCGACATCAAGCCGGTAGCGGCCGGCGAAGCGCTGAAGAAGCCCGCGTGGATCCGCGTAAAGGCGGGCTCCGCCTCGACGCGCTTCTACGAAATCAAGGCGATCCTGCGCGAACACAAGCTGCACACGGTGTGCGAGGAAGCCACGTGCCCGAACATCGGCGAGTGCTTCGGCAAGGGCACGGCGACCTTCATGATCATGGGCGACAAGTGCACGCGCCGCTGCCCGTTTTGCGACGTCGGTCACGGCCGGCCCGATCCGCTCGATGTCAACGAGCCTATGAACCTGGCCCGGACGATCGCCGCGCTGAAGCTCAACTACGTTGTCATCACGTCGGTCGACCGCGACGATCTCAAGGACGGCGGCGCGCAGCACTTCGTCGACTGCATCCGGGCCACGCGCGAGCGGTCGCCTGCCACGCGGATCGAAGTCCTGGTGCCCGATTTCCGTGGCCGGCTCGAGCGCGCGCTCGCGATCCTCGAAGCGGCACCCCCCGACGTGATGAACCACAATCTGGAGACGGTGCCGCGGCTGTATCGCGAGTCGCGTCCGGGTTCGGACTACCAGCACTCGCTGACGCTGCTCGCGGAGTTCAAGCGGCGCGTACCCGGCGTGCCGACCAAGAGCGGCCTGATGGTCGGGCTCGGCGAAACCGACGACGAGATCCTGCAGGTGATGCGCGACCTGCGCGCGCATGATGTCGACATGCTGACGGTCGGCCAGTACCTCGCACCCACCAATCATCATCTGCCGGTGCGTCGCTATGCGCATCCGGACGTGTTCCGCATGTTCGAGGCCGAGGCCGCGAAGATGGGCTTTTCGCACGCGGCCTGCGGCGCGATGGTGCGCTCGAGCTACCACGCCGACCAGCAGGCGCACGCGGCGGGTTTCGTCGCGACGACGTGATCGACATTCCCCGGGGCATCAGCGGTCCGGTCACGATCGGCCTGATCGTGATCCTCGGTGTGTTCGTCTATCCATGGCTCCTGGCGCGGCCACGCGGGCCGATCATCGTGGCCGCAGCAACCGTGGCACTGGCCGCGCTCTTTGTCGCGTTCGAGTCGGGCAACGCGGGCTTCGGGTCGCTGCGGCTCCTGGGCGCCGCGGCCCTGAGCCTTGCTCCGGTGCTGGCGGGCTGGATCGTGGCACGCATGCAAAAGGGTTCGGAGGCCTGAGCGGGCCGCCTGCCGCCAGGCCGGCCGAATTGCCGGCCGTAGTCACCACTTTTCACGGCTCCGAGAGCTGGCGCGTCCGGTGCCCCATGCACTACGCTGGACGGAATGCTGCCGACCCTCGGTCAGCCCCCTCACCGCTGAGTGCCACGATGCTGCCCTGGCAGGAACTCTCGCTGAAAATTGCCGTCACCGCGCTGGTGCTGGCGGTGGTGTTGCCTCTGATCGGATTCGCCTTCACGCGCGACGGCTCCGCGGGGCTGCGCGCGCTGCGCACGGGCGCCATCCTGCTGGGCGTGGTCGCACTCGTCGCCGGCGTGGCCGCCGCGCTCGGGGAAGTCTGGCGCTAGCGTCCCCGTGCCGGCTGCGGCGCAAGCATCAGCCGGCTTCGGCCTTGAGCACCTGCGGCGGCAGCGGAGCGTCGAGCGCCGCACAGATCATGCGCAGACTCGTCGCCGATCTCCAGTTCGTCTCGCCATCCACGAAGGCGGCAGCGGTCGCCGCCTTGATCAGCTGAGGCTTGATGAGCGGCGCCAACTGGTTGAGCCGGTCCAGTGCTGCCGAGACATCGTCGAGGCGGATGTCAGCCGCGGCGACCAGGTTCAGCTCGACGCCACTCAGCGTGACGGCGCCTGCGTTGAACGCGTGTTCGGCGCGCTCCGGCGAACGCACGGCGGCGACCAGCGACAGCACCAGCCCAACGTCGCGTGACACCGGCGCAAGCTCCGCATAGCGTACCGGCACCGCACGACCGGCATCGGGACCCAGGCGCCGCTTCAGTATCGTGAACAGCAGAAACTCGGGTACGGTCACGCGGCCATCGGCGGCGATCAGCAGGTGCGCGGCGCGCAGCAGTGACGACCGCGTTTCAACCGGCAGCTTGCGCAGTGCCGGCATGGCGACATCCACCAGCGGCTGGCGCGCGCCCGGCGGCAGGCGCTGAATCTGGTCGCAATAGCCATCGGCAAGTTTCGCCGCTTCGGCACCGAAGACCTCCGCGATCAGCGTCCGTTGCTGCCCGCGCAGATCGTGGTCCTTGTCGACCAGCATCGCGAGCGCGAGCAACTGTGCACCCATGCCATCGCTGGCGGCGCGCCGCAAGGACTCGACCAGCGCGCGCTGCGCCTCGTCGAGCGCGAAGTCCCGATGGCGCGGCGGACGCACGGTGCCGATCTCCGCGGCCACGTTCACGGCCGCGGCCGCGCCGGCGGCCATCAGGCCCGCGACCGGGCTGGTGCGATCAGGAAGCGCTTCGGCAGACTGTGCCACCGCCGCCAGGCTGGCTGACGGCACATACTGGATCGGCGAGCGCCGTGTCGGCTCCTGCGTCGGTTCGAGACCGCCGAGGGCGAGCGCCACGGCGTTCTCGGGCGCCGGCATGGCGCCGACGGCCCGGCCATAGATGCGACGCAGCCGTTCGTCCATCGGCGGATGGGTCGCGAAAATGCCACGCACGAAACTCGGCCGAGCTGCACCCAGGAACAGGTGCGAGAGCGATTCAGCCTGCGGATGATCGATCCGCGAGCCCAGCCCGGACTGCTCGCCGAGGCCCGCGATCTTGCGCAGTGCTCCGCCGATACCGTCCGGATTCCGCGTGAACTGCACGGCACTGGCATCGGCCAGGAACTCGCGCTGGCGGGACACGCCCGCCTTGATGAGGCGGCCGAAGAACACGCCGATATAGCCAAGTACCCATAACGCCAGTCCGGCCGCGACCAGGACCGCAATCGCGCTGCCGCTGCTGCGGTCGCCGCCGCCGCGGCTGCGGCCGCCGAGTTCGAGCAGGAAGCGCCCGGCCAACGCGACGATCAGCAGGCCGTAGAGCACGCCGATCAGCCGCAGGTTGAGCCGCATGTCGCCATTGAGGATGTGCGAGAACTCGTGCGCGATGACGCCCTGCAGTTCGTCGCGGCTCAGTCGTGTCAGCGTGCCGCGCGTGACGGCCACGATCGCATCGTCGATCGAGTGCCCAGCGGCAAAGGCGTTGATCGACGTTTCAGCGTCCATGACGAATACGCGCGGCATCGGCACGCCCGAGGCGATCGCCATCTCCTCGACGATGTTGACCAGCCGGCGGTCGAGCAGGTCACGCGTCGAGGTGTCCACCTCGCGCGCGCCCACCATCTGCGCCACCGCCACACCACCCGCCTTCAGGCGGTTCATCTCGAGCAGCGTCCCGCCGAAGATCAGGCCGAGGACGACCACGGTGTTGGTGAAATAGAAGCCGTTCGGCAGGGAGCCGGATTGCCACCGCAGGCCAACCGGTGCAGCAAACATTTGGAACAGGACGGTCGCCGCGACGTTGACCGCGATGACAATCGCGATCACCGCCAGTGCGAACAGCACGACGAGGCGCCGGCTGTTGCGCCGGGCGGCCTCCTGATGTTCGAAGAAGTTCATCGTGCGCGCGCCATGGGCACTGACCCGCGGGCCTGCCAGCCGGGCCCCGGCCTGTCAGGCCGCGTGGTTAGAACTGGACGCGGACGGCCTTGCGTTCCTCTTCGCCTTCGGTCGCCTGCAGCAGCTCGGCCGGCACGAAGGAGAACATGCCGGCGATGACGTTGGTCGGGAACTGCTGCGAGGCGGTGTTGTACGTCATTACGGCGTCGTTGAACGCCTGGCGCGCGAACGAGATCTTGTTCTCGGTGCCGGTCAGCTCTTCCGAGAGCTGCATCATGTTCTGGTTGGCCTTCAGGTCTGGATAGGCCTCGACGAGTGCGAACAGGCGCGACAGCGCGCCCGAAAGGGCACCTTCAGCGACGATCAGCCCCTGCATCGCGCTCGCACTGCCCGGGTCGGCAGCCGCGGCAGCGTTAGCCGTGACTGCGGTGTTGCGCGCGCTGATCACCCGTTCCAGGGTCTCGCGCTCGTGCTTCATGTAGCCCTTGGCGGTCTCGACCAGATTGGGAATCAGGTCGTAGCGGCGCTTGAGCTGCACATCGATCTGCGAGAAGGCATTCTTGAACTTGTTGCGCAGGCTCACCAGCCGGTTGTAGGCACCGACCACCCAGAACACGGCCACCGCGACAATGACCAGAACGACAATCCAGCCCATTTTGCCTCCCGTCAGGAACGTTCCCGCCACCGACGTGCCGGTCGGCACATCGGGAGCGGCGCACTATAAGTCAAGGGGCCCACGGCGCAACGGTCGAAGTGACCGTTGATCACCTTGCAGACGCCGGTGGCGATACAAGATGCGGACACAGGCAGTGTTCGCTGCCTTTCACGACCGACCGCTCGCGGCGCGGGGCCGCCTACTTTCTTTGCTTCGCCAAAGAAAGTAGGAAAAGAAAGGCGACCGCACGAGGCCGGCCTTCGCTGCGCTCCGGCTCCCCTTGCGCTGCGGGGCATCAGCGGGCCGTGCGCGGAAACTCGCCCGATCGCGGCTACGCCGCGCCACGGGCTCAAACACGCGCCCGGCACAGCTCCGCTACCGCCCCGCACCGCGGCAGCGCCCCCGAGCGGAATCACCGCGTCGCCGTGCCCGCGCCACCCGTCACGACGCCTTACCTGCCTTCAGAGGCACCGCGCCGCAGGCCTATTTCGTTGGCGCCGCCGGACTCGCCGCGGGCGCCGGTGCCGAGCCGCCCCCTATGGCGCGCCGGCGATCGACCTCTTCCTGGGTCGCGTACTCGAACACCTTCACGACCTGCTTCACGCCGGAGACCTTGCTGGCCACCAGCGCGGCCACCTGTCCTTCGCGCTCGGTGACATAGCCCAGCAGGTACACGATCTGACGCTCGACTACGATCTCGATCGAGTTGAACGAGATCTCCTTGGTATTGATGAACGCGCCCCGCACCTTGGTGGCAAGCGCGGTGTCAGAGGTGCGGTCCGACAGCGATGACGGCGGCGCGATCGCGAGTTCATTGATGACGGCCCGCACGTTCAGGGAGGCGGCAGCGATCTCGCCGGCCTTCGTCTTGGCAGCCTCGTTCGGGACTTCGCCCGTCAGCAACACGCGGCGATCGAAGCTGTTAACCGCGATGTGGACCGGCTGATCCTTGAACGCGCTGCCGAGCTCATTGGCCAGGCGCAGCTGTATGGTCTGATCATCGACCTGGGCCCCGGTCGTGCGGCGGTCGGTGACGACCATCGCCGTTCCCGCCACGACCACGGCCACCACGAGCGGCGCGCAGGCTGTCAGTGTGAGCAAGGCCACGAGTGCGCCGCAGGCCATGCGTGCTGTCAATTGCTTCATCAGGACTCCAGGTCTCATGCCGCGAAGGCGTCGCGGATCCATTCGATTGTGCCATCGCCCGCAACAGTGACCACGTCGAAGCGGCATGCGGGCCAGCGCTCGCCGTAGCGCGCGAGCAGCCAGTGCTGCGCGGCGCGCATGAGTCGCTTCTGCTTGTGGCGGTCGACACTGGCGGCCGCACCGCCGAACGCACTGCTGCGCCTCATACGCACTTCGACAAAGACGATCAGCTCGCGTTCCCGCGCGATGAGATCCAGTTCGCCTTCGGGATAGCGGACATTGCGATCGATCAGCGTGCACCCGTGGTCTGACAGGTGGCGCGCGGCGGCATCCTCGGCGGCGTCGCCCGCTCGCTGCTTCGGCGTGCGAACGCCGGTGGGCCGCCGCGCGCGGGGAACCGCCGCCATCAGCGTGCGAGCTCGACGCGCTCGACCCTGCCGTCCCGGTAGATGGCCAGCAGCGGCGCGCGCTCGACGCGCAGCGCCTGGTCCCGGTCGATCCGCAGGCGCCCTGTCACTCCGTCGAGGTCGAAGCGGCGTTCCCCCTTCATCCAAACAACAGCGATCCGGTAGGCGTCGATGCCCAGTGCGTAAAGGCGGCTCAGCTCAGTGGAAAGTGGAATTGCCGGGGCGGGATAGACCATGACAGCCGGATGATCAGGCTGCAGCAGCCAGGGCATCTCGGTAAAACGCACGCCGTCGAGGTCGTGTGCGAGCGAAGCCGCGGTCGGAGAACTGCGCGGATCTCCGGCGTAGAGCATCGAGGTCCCGAAGACCTGCGCCTCGCGCGGGATCATCCCCCGCAGTTGCGCCGCATCCCGCGCCGTAAGCGCCAGGAATACCGCCTCCAGCGTTGGCGCTGCCAGCAGGGCCGCGGCACGTGCCGTCGTCTCGGGAGTCCACTCGACCTGGACCGGAACGTCTCCTCCGGCTCGCAGGGCGCTGACGTAGGCCTGCGCGACCCTGCGTTCGAGACCTCCGGGCGTTGAAATTACGGCCACGCGGGGGCGCGCATCGGCGTGACGCGTGCCGACGAACTCTGACAACGCAATCTTCACGATGCGCTGCGCTTCGGCTTCCAGCGAGAGCGCGACCGCCAGCATGTCAGTCGACGCACCACTGTCGAAATCGGGGAAATTCAATGCGACCAGTGGCGTCGTGGCGCGTCGACCTTCGACGACGTCGTTGACCGCGGCGCGCGGCAAGGGGCCGACCACGACCCCAACGCCGCGCTCGCGTGCCGATGCCAGGGCCGCTGCGAGCTGCTCGGAGCTGTCTTCGATTTCGACGACCTGGACCGTGACGGTCTCGCCGGAGGCCCGGTGCGCGGCGAAGAATCCGAGCCGCAGGGCCTCGGCCGGCCGGGCGAAGGCGGTCGATTGCGCCGGCAGCAGCAGCACGACGGCCGGCCGGGCCATGCCCTCGGCCGCCGGCGGTGTAGCCGTGCTGGCCGGCTGCGCCTGCGCGCCACATGCGACACTTGCCGCCAGCAACAGGGCGCGCAACCGAAAACGCAGGTGCATTGAACGGTCCATGGATCCGCGTGATCAACCACGGCTCGACGGCCTGACCGTCATGGCGGGGCTGGCCGAGCAGGAATTGCCGGCCGGAGCATTGTATGTAGTCGGCTTGCCAATCGGCAATGCGGCTGACATCACGCTGCGCGCGCTGTGGGTGCTGGCACGCGCCGATGCGGTGGCAGCTGAGGACACGCGGGTCACGGCGCCGCTGCTGGCCCGCTACGGCATCGACACGCCGCTTGTGGCCGCGCACCAGCACAACGAGCGAAAGGTTGCCACCACCCTCGTCGAGCGGCTTCACGCAGGCCAGCGCATCGCGCTGGTCACGGACGCCGGAACTCCGGGCATTTCGGACCCGGGCGCGCTGATCGTGCGCGCGGCGCTCGACGCCGGGCGGCGCGTCATCCCGATTCCGGGCGCTTCGAGCACGGCGGCAGCCGTCTCCGCGGCCGGCCTCGCAGAGGGTCGCTTCCGCCATATCGGATTCCTGCCGACGGTTGCTCGCGAACGCGCGCGACAGCTGCGCAGCATTGCGGCGGATCCCGGGGCCAGTGTCCTGTTCGAGGCTCCGCACCGCATCCGTGCGCTGCTCGCGGTGCTCGCAGAAGTGCTGGCGGCCGACCGTCGCGTCGTCATCGCACGCGAACTCACCAAGAAGTTCGAGACGATCTCCGCGCACCCGGCAGCCGCGCTGGCCGAACTGGCCGCCGAGGAGCGCGGCGAGTACGTCCTGATCGTGGATGCCGCCCCGGCCGTTACTGCGCACGCGCTCGACGACGCCGCGCGTGGGTGGCTCGAAGTGCTGCTGGAGGAACTGCCGCCCGCGCGCGCTGCAGCAGTCGTCAGCCAGATGACCGGCGTGGCGCGCGAGACGGTTTACGAGGCGGCGCTGGAACTGCGTCGCGGAGCCGCACCCAGGCGCGTACGCGCGCCCCGCTGAGAAACGGCCGGGCGGGCCGAAGCCATTCCTTCAGCGCAGCAGAATCGTCGTCGGGCGTTCGAGCAGGCGCTCGAGTTCGCGCGCCAGCGACAGCGCGGAATCGCGGTCCGACATCGTTCCGACAAGCACGCGGAACACGCCTCCGTCACGCTCGACCCGCGGCCCGCGCGCGGGGACTTCACCGGCCGTGCCAACGAAGGCGAGCAGGGCCGCGGTGCGCCCGGCCAGCGCGTCTGCGTTGGACTCCTGTGCGAACGCGCCCAGTTGGACGGACCAGCCGCGCGCCTGCTCCGCCGTCATGGAAGCCTCTCGCGGCAACTCGGCCGGAGCAGGGCGCGGTGACTGGCCAGCTGCGTCATTCGCAGCCGCAAGGGCCGGCACCGAAGGATCCGACGGGCCCGGCTGGACCGGCGCACCCGCGCGTGGCTTGGTGGCCGGCGACGCGGACGGCGATGCCGCCGCCACTGTCGACGACGGGCCGGAGCCGCGCCGGTAGTCGCCACTCGCGATCTGGGCCATCGTGATGCGCTCGATCTCGACTTCGCCGGTGCCGGCAGCCGCGATCCCGAGCTTGGCGGCCGCCGCATAGGACAGATCGATGACGCGATCATGCTTGAACGGACCGCGGTCGTTGACCCTCACGATGACAATGCGGCCGTTGCGCACGTTGGTCACTCTGACATAGCTCGGCAGCGGCAATGTCGGATGCGCCGCGGTCATGCCGAGCATGTCGTAGAGTTCGCCGTTCGCGGTCCGATTGCCGTGGAACTGGCGTCCGTACCAGGAGGCCATGCCCCGCTGGGTGAACGGCACGTCGCCGCTCAGCGGCGTGTAGGTTCGACCGAGGGCCGTGTATGGCTTGCTGGATCCGCGGTGCGGCGGCTCGACGCGAGGCACGGCATCGGGAATCGCGGCGACATCAGCCGGCACCCGGTCCGGCGGCCCGTCGTCCTGGTAATAGACGCTCTTGTTCGATGGCGTCGTGCCGCAGGCCGCGAGCAGCAAGCCAAGCGCGGCGACCAGCAGCGGGCGCGCGCTGGCCGCCATCAGCTCTGAACCAGCTTGCGGTTGGCCGAGATCGACATCAGCATCCCGCACGCCATGCCGAGCGTGACCAGCGCCGTGCCGCCGTAGCTGATGAAGGGCAAGGGCACGCCCACCACCGGCAGGATGCCGCTCACCATGCCCATATTGACGAAGGCGTAGGTGAAGATGATGAGCCCGATCGCGGCGGCGAGCAGGCGGGCGAAGAGCGTTGGCGCGTTGAGCGAAATCGCCAGCGCCCGCCAGATGAGCGCGCCGAACAGCAGTAGCAGCACCACGTTCCCGACCAGTCCGAACTCCTCGGAGTAAACCGCGAAGATGAAGTCACTGGTGCGCTCGGGGATGAATTCGAGATGGGTCTGGGTGCCCTGCATCCAGCCCTTCCCGAACACGCCACCGGAGCCGATCGCGATCATCGCCTGGAGCGTGTGAAAGCCCTTGCCCAGCGGATCGGTCGAAGGATCGATCAGCGTCAGGACACGTTCGCGCTGGTAATCGTGCATCAGGGTCCACGCCAACGGCAGGGACGCGATGCCGGCGACGATCATCGCGGCGAGCCATTTCCAGGGCAGGCCGGCGAAGAAGATGACGAACGAGCCCGCGGCGAGCACGAGCAGGGCCGTGCCCAGGTCGGGCTGCTTGACGATCAGCGCGACCGGCACCAGCACGATGATGCTCGCCACGATGAAATCGATCGTCCGCAACCCGCCCTCGCGCTTGTGGAAGTACCACGCCAGCATCAACGGCAGCCCGAGCTTCATGATCTCCGACGGCTGGATGCGCCCGACGCCGATGTCGAGCCAGCGGGTCGCCCCCTTCACGGTCACGCCTGCGACCTCGGTGGCCGCGAGCAGTCCGACTCCAACAAGATAAATCGGCACCGCGATCCGCATCAGCAGCTGCGGCGACAGATTCGCCATCACGAACATGATGGCAAGTGCTACGCCAAAGTTGCGCAACTGGTCGGTGACCCGCCACGGGAAGTCGTTGCCAGCCGAATACAGGGTCACGAGGCCGATGACGCCCAGGCAGCCAACGATGGCGAGCAGCGCCGGGTCGAAGACTGTGACGTAGGGTCGGACCATCATGCCGACGCGACGGGCAATCGACGCCTGCGTCATCGCGTGCTCCGGGTCGATGTCGCCGGCGCGACGGCGACGGTGCGCGGCACTTCTTCGTCGTCGTCGCCGTCGTCGGTAACGGCCGGCCCGGCGGGCTTCTTGCCGAGCAGGTAGTAGTCGATCGCGGCGCGGGCGACCGGTGCCGCCGCGCGCGCGCCGAAGCCGCCGTTTTCGACCAGCACGGCAATGGCGATCTTGGGATCCTCGGCCGGCGCAAATGCGATGAACAGCGAATGGTCGCGGTGGCGCTCTGCCACGCGTGCCTCGTTGTATTTCTCGCCCTGCTTGATGCCGATGACCTGCGCCGTGCCGGTCTTGCCTCCGACCTTGTATGGGGCTCCCTGGAAGGCAACGCGCCCGGTTCCGCTGATGTTGACGTCGACCATCGCGTCGCGCACGAACTTCATGTGCTCGGCTTTCACCGGTATGCGATAGCTCTCCTTTGGCACCGTAAGCCGCCGCTCTCCGGTGCGCAGGTCTTCCACTTCCTTGACGAGGTGGGGCTTCATGACGACGCCGTCGTTGGCCAGGTTGGCCGTCGCGTGCGCCAGTTGCAGCAGCGTGAACGAGTTGTAGCCCTGCCCGATGCCGATCGAGATCGTTTCGCCGGGATACCACTTCTGCTTGAAGCGGCGCTCCTTCCAGGCTGTCGAGGGCAGGATCCCGGTCTGTTCGCCCTCGACGTCGATGCCGGTGATCTGGCCGAAGCCCCAGGGCTTCATGAAATCGTGGATCGTGTCGACGCCGAGATCGTTGGCGAGCTGGTAGTAGTAGACGTCACTCGACTTGACGATCGAGCGGTGCATGTCGACCGCTCCGAGAGGCACCTTGTTCGAGTCGCGGAACACGCGGTTGCCGAACAGGAACGTGCCGCCGTCGTGAATCACCGTCTCCGGCCGCCGTTTGCCGGTCTCGAGCGCGGCGAGCGCCAGGAACGGTTTGTACGTGGAGCCGATCGGGTAGGTGCCACGCAGTGCGCGGTTGAGCAGCGGCTTGTCAGGATCGTTGTTCAATTCGTCCCAGTTCTTCGGGTCGATGCCGTCGACGAAAAGATTGGGGTCGAAGGTCGGCATCGACACGAACGCCAGCACGTCGCCGGTCTTGGGCTCGATCGCGATCAGCGCGCCGCGGCGGTCGCCGAAAGCCTGCTCGACCACACGCTGCAGTTCGATGTCGACCGACAACGTGAGGTTGTTGCCCGGCATCGGTGCGGCACGCTTCAGCGTGCGCACGGCGCGCCCGCCGGCCGTGATCTCCACTTCCTCCACGCCGGTGACGCCGTGCAGCTCGGGCTCGTAGCTCTGCTCGATCCCCAGCTTCCCGATGTGCTCCGTGCCGTGATAGGCCGCCGGATCACCCATCTTCTCGATGCGCTCCAGGTCGCGCTGGGAGATGCGACCGATGTAGCCCAGCATGTGCGATCCGGTCGGCCCCAGCGGGTAGTCGCGGAACAGACGCGCGCGCAGCTCGACGCCAGGGAACTGGAAGCGCTGGGCAGTGAAGCGCGCCACCTCCTCGTCGCTGAGTCGCGTCCGGATCGGAACCGTATCGAAACGCTTCGTGTCTTCCAGCAGCTTGCGGAAGCGACGCCGGTCGCGCGGCTGGATTTCAACCACCTGCGCCAGCCGATCGATCGTCTGGTCGAGGTCCGCCACCTTGGAGGGCGTGATCTCGAGGGTATAGGCCGAGTAGTTGCGGGCGATGATGCGGCCGTGACGGTCCTTGATCAGGCCCCGGTTCGGCGTGACCGGAAGGACTGCAATCCGGTTGAGCTCGGCCTGCGCAAGGTAGTCGTCGTGCCTGAGGACCTGCAGCCAGGCAAATCGGGCACCCAGCAGCGCGAAGCAGACGATGACGAAGGCCATCGCAACCAGCACGCGAAGGCGAAAGTAGTGCACCTCGCGTTCGGGATTGCGCAGCGCGGACGAACGCGAGCCGAACGACAGTTCGTCGCTACCGAAACGCCGACGGCGGCGCAACCAGGATCTATTCGGCATGGGGAGGAGTGCGTGCGCAATCGGCGGGCGCGGCCGGCCGCCGTGGCAACGGCATCAAACCATGGTCTCGCACTCGAAGGGGCGGCGGAAGAAACGCAGATACGGAATCCGGGGATTATAGGAGCGCCACCCTCGCCGCCAGGCTCGGAAATCCGGCGGAATCGACGCCCGGTCCGGGCGAGCCACCAGGCTGCGGTCGGCGGGCGGGCCCGAAGGGCAGCCGTCCGTGCCCCGGCCACCCGCTTTTCGTGCGCCGGTTTGACACTCCACAACGCGGCCCGGCCAAGCGCGGCGATGATGAAATCAGGAGTGTTATTGGGCCCAACCATGCGGTCCCGAATGTCCCTGTTTCTGCTTGCAGCCATCGCCGTCGCCCTCGTCGGCTGCGCGGAACTGCTGCCGAAGTCGGCCGTGCGGACGGAGGTCCAGTGGCAGACCTTCAATGACGCCAGAGCGCTGGTCGAAGCCATCCAGCCCTACAAGACCACCAAGGCTGATCTGGCCAGCCTCGGGCTCTCGGACGTCAACCCGGCGGTCACCCTCCTCTCACACGTTGAAGTCGCGGTCCGGTTCCCCATCGGCGGCGTCATCAATGCATCGGACGTCGACCCCGGCATTCGTGACTGCCTGATCGCTGGCAAGGGCTGCAGCGGCTACCAGTTGAACATCAAGCGAATCGACAACGACCGCGTCGGCAACTTCTGGCTCGACGCCCTCCGCTTCCGACGCGAAACCGAGTCGCGCGGCTGGACCTTCACCGCGCTGATCCTGTTCGTACAGGACCGTGCTGTGTATGCCGTCTATGGCGGTCAGCCCAACGTGCTCGAACTCCAGGTCGACCGCAACCCGCTCGGTCCGTTCCAGGGCTGGGGCGACTGGGTGGTCGGGACGATCACGCCATAAGTTCCGGGGCGTCGCTCGTGTATGCAAGTCCCGGCGCAGCCGGGACTTGCACGTGCACTCGCTCCGGAGCGGCCGCTCTGGAGCGGGCCGACAATTTAGTTTTGGGCGGCTCGCGCAGCGAGCCGTAACCGCCGCGAGCGCACGTGCGACCCGAAGGGTCGCGTACGTGAGCGGCGCTAGCTATAGCGGCCGCGTCTCGTCCCGATCCACCGGCCGACGCTGGGGTGCCAGCAGCAGCCAGGCGACCAGCGGCCAGATGATCGCGCCGATGAAGCTCTGCGCAAAGTAGACCCAGCCGGGCCACTCGCCGCCGACCCACATGCGAATCGCGAGCGAGGCGAGTTGTGACAGCAGCAGCAGGGGCAGGATGTGTACCGCCTGCGCACCCAACGGGAACCACTGGATGCGTCGGTGCAGCGTGATCGCCCCGTAGGAGACCAGCGTGTAGGCCAGCGCGTGCTGCCCGAAGAGCGCGCCTTCGTGCACGTCCATCAGCAGTCCGAACACGAACGCGGCGCCCATGCCGACGCGCCGCGGCTGGTGCACGTTCCAGAACACGAGCGCCAGCGCGAGGAAATCGGGCGCCACCGGAGCCCGGCCCCAGGGCATCAGGTTCAGCAGCAGCGCCGCGATGAGCGAGAACCAGATGAAAAGCGGGTTCGCCGGACGCAGCAGGTACTCGCGGCGCGACAGCCCACGATCGATGGCCTCGATGGGATCGGTTGCCCGCAACGCGAAGGAGTCGCGCACCCAGCGCTGCACGCGCACGATCGCGTTCATCGCTTGCTGCCTCCTCGCCGCACGGAAACTTCCGGCTGGACCGGACCCGGCGCCGCTGGCAACGCCGATGGCTCGATCAGCAGCACCAAGAGGTAAGTGTGATTCTCGACGCCAGCCGAGGGTGACAGCACGATGCGTGCGAACTGGTCCTTCGCCGCCCGCTCGACCGTAATGACCTTGCCGACCGGCAGTCCGACCGGGTAGACGCCGTCGAGCCCCGACGTGACGGCGATATCGCCGTTTTCGACATCCGCGTTGGCGGCCATGAAGCGCAGATCGAGCGTGCCCGGGTCGGCCCCCCCGAACGCGACGCCGCGCAGGCCGTTGCGCACGATCTGGATCGGGATCGACTGATCCTTGTCGGTCAGCAGCGTGACCTCGGACGTGTTGCGGAACACACGCGTTACCTGCCCCACGACGCCGACGTCGTCGATGACGGGGCTGCCGGCGCGCACTCCGTCGTCAGTTCCCACATGCAGCACGAGCTTGTGCGAGAAGCGGTCGCGCGATTCGTAAAGGACGGTTCCCAGGATGGCGTTGTTGCGTGCGCGCTCACGGGCCGCGAGCAGCTTGCGCAGGCGCTCGTTCTCCTGCTCCGACTGCTTTGCCTGCAGCAGCGCCTGGGCGTTTTCCACCTGCTGACGCTTCAGCGCCTCGTTCTCGCGCTGCAGCGTCGAGACCGACGTGAAGTAGTTGCCGACAGCATCGACGATGCGGCCGGGCACCAGCAGCGCCTGCTGCACGGGATAAAGCACGACACCGACGCCGACACGGACCGTCTCGAGCGCCTTGATCCGCGAGTCGATGATGATCAGCGCGATGGCCAGGAAAGCGAAGAACGCCAGCCGCGCGCGGGCGGACACGCCCTGGTTGAATAGCGGTGGGGGGGCGTATTCCATTAAAGGGGCACGCGAAAGTGGAAACCTACTTTCGCGTGACTAGACAGCAAAAAATCGGTGGCAAAGCCACACGATTTTTTGAAGGACAACGGCGACAAGAAACACACGACGAGGCGAGTCCGTCGTGCGTGCATCAGCCGGTCGCGAAGATGGTGCCGAGCTTGTCCATGCGCTCAAGCGCGATGCCGCAGCCGCGCACCACGCAGGTCAGCGGCTCTTCGGCCACCACGACCGGGAGCCCCGTCTCTTCCATCAGCAGGCGGTCGAGGTCGCGCAGCAGCGCGCCACCGCCGGTGAGCATCATGCCGCGGTCGGCGATGTCGGCGCCGAGTTCCGGCGGTGTCTGCTCGAGCGCGATCTTCACGCTCGAGACGATCTGATTCAGCGGGTCGGTCAATGCCTCGAGGATTTCGTTGCTCGAGATCGTGAAGCTGCGCGGGATGCCTTCGGAGAGGTTGCGCCCCTTGACCTCCATCTCACGGACTTCGGAGCCCGGGAACGCGGAGCCGATTTCCTTTTTGATCAGCTCGGCGGTCGGCTCGCCGATCAGCATGCCGTAGTTGCGGCGGATGTAGTTGATGATCGCTTCGTCGAACTTGTCGCCGCCGACGCGCACACTGCCCTTGTAGACCATGCCACCGAGCGAGATCACGCCGACCTCGGTCGTGCCGCCGCCGATGTCTACGACCATCGAGCCGCTCGCTTCGCTCACCGGCAGGCCGGCGCCGATCGCCGCGGCCATCGGCTCCTCGATCAGGAACACCTGCGACGCTCCGGCAGCTTCAGCCGACTCCTTGATTGCGCGCCGCTCGACCTGCGTCGAGCCGCACGGCACGCAGATGATGATGCGCGGGTTCGGCGCAAACAGGCTCGACGGATGCACCATCTTGATGAACTGCTTGAGCATCTGTTCGGTGACGGTGAAGTCGGCGATGACGCCGTCCTTCATCGGGCGGATCGCCTCGATGTTGCCGGGCACCTTGCCGAGCATCTGCTTGGCTTCCTTGCCGACCGCCTGGATCGTGCGCTTGCCGTTGGGGCCGCCTTCCTGGCGTATGGCAACGACCGAAGGTTCGTCGAGCACGATGCCCTTGCCACGCACGTAGATCAGCGTGTTGGCCGTGCCGAGGTCGATCGCGAGGTCGTTCGAAAAATAGCTGCGGAGAAAACCGAACATGACTGCCTTTTGTGGCTGCGTTGCGTCCCGGGGCGCGCCGCGCGTCGGCGCTGCATTTCCCCAGAGGCGCGCAGAGTCTGGGAAGAATGCGCGATGATAAACTAAACACGCGACAAACTCGCTGCAAGCGCTTGTTTTGAAAGGCTTCCGCAGCGCACGAATCCCCCGCAATTCCGCACCCGCAACCGACACCTCCATTTCCGCACCCGCCCATGTCGCTCGATCTTGCGCAAATCCGCCGCGTCGCCGATCTCGCCCGTATCGATGTGACCGATGCCGAGGCCGAGCGGGTTCTTGCCCAGCTGAACGACATCTTCCGGATGATCGAGCGCATGCAGGCGGTTGACACCGAGGGCCTGGAACCGATGGCGCATCCGCTCGGCGGTGCGCAGCGGCTGCGCGATGACGTGGTGACTGAAGTCGATGAGCGCGCCGGCAATCTCGCCAACGCGCCCGAGCAGCAGGACGGGCTGTTCCTTGTTCCGCGAGTGATCGAATGAGCGTCGCCGCGCGCAGCGCCGAGGTTCGCCGATGAGCGCCAGTCCGGATCTCGTTCACGCCACGTTGGCCGATCTGTCGCGCCTGCTCGCGGCACGGGAGGTATCGGCCACAGAACTGGCGCGTGCCTACCTGGCGCGCATGGAGGCGGAGCGCCGGCTCAACGCCTTCCTGGACGTACGCCCGGAGGTCACGCTGGCGCAGGCCGCGGGCGCCGATGCACGCCTCGCCAGTGGCAACGCCACGCCGTTGACGGGGATTCCGATCGCGCACAAGGACATCTTCGTCACCCGGGACTTTGCGTCGACGGCATCAAGCCGGATCCTCAAGGGCTACATGAGCCCGTTCGACGCAACGGTCGTCGACAACCTGTCGCGTGCCGGCATGGTGACGCTCGGCAAGCTCAACTGCGACGAGTTCGCGATGGGCTCGAGCAACGAGAACAGCGCCTACGGCAACGTGCTCAACCCCTGGGATCACGGCGCCGTGCCAGGGGGTTCGTCCGGAGGATCGGCTGCGGCCGTGGCTGCACGCATCGCCCCGGTGGCCACCGCCACCGACACGGGCGGCTCGATCCGCGAGCCCGCGGCGTTTTCCGGCATCACCGGCACCAAGCCGACCTACGGCCGGCCGTCACGCTGGGGAATGATCGCGTTCGCCTCGAGCCTCGACACGGCGGGCCTGATGACGCAGACGGCCGAGGATGCCGCGCTCGTCTTCAATTCGATGCTCGGCTTCGATCCGAAGGACTCGACGAGCCTCGACCGCCCGCCCGAGGACTACACCCGCTCGCTTGGCATGTCGGTCAAGGGTCTCAAGATCGGCGTGCCCAAGGAGTTCTTCGGCAGCGGTCTGCAGCCGGACGTCGAAGCCGCGGTACGCGCCGCTCTCGCCGAATATGAAAAGCTCGGTGCGAAGCTGGTGCCGATCTCGCTGCCCAATGCCGAGCTTGGCATCCCCGTGTACTACGTCATCGCGCCCGCAGAAGCCTCGAGCAACCTGGCCCGCTTCGACGGCGTGCGCTACGGCCATCGCGCGGCGAAGTATGCGGACCTGAAGGACATGATCCGCAAATCGCGCGCCGAGGGCTTCGGCGACGAGCCCAAGCGCCGCATCCTGATCGGCACCTACGTGCTGTCGCACGGCTATTACGACGCCTATTTCATCAAGGCGATGAAGGTGCGGCGCCTGATCGCCAACGAATTCCAGCGCGCGTTTGCCGAGTGCGATGTCATCGCCGGGCCGGTCACCACCAGCGTGGCGTTCGGTTTCGGAGAGAAGGCGGCCGACCCCGTGGCGATGTACATGGCTGACCTGTACACGGTGCCCGGAAGCCTCGCTGGCGTGCCGTCGATGAGCATTCCCTGCGGCTTCGGCGCCGGGCCGGTGAACGGCCGCCGGCCGGTCGGACTGCAGCTCATCGCGAACTATTGCGAAGAAGCCAAGCTGCTGGGTGTGGCGCACGCCTACCAGCTGGCGACCGGCTGGCACCGGCGACTGCCGCCGGGCGTCTGACAGACCGATGTCGCAGCGCATCCTGAACGCGAATCAACAACTCGTCGATGCAGCACGCGATCCGCTGGAGCGCGTGCGGCGGCGCCAGGACCGCGCCGTCCTTCTGGCCCGCATGGGGCAGGTGGATGCGGCACGCGAAGTGCTGGAACTGGCGCGCGCCGAAACCCCGGCGCATGCGGCGCACCCGCTTTTGCTGCGCTTCGAGTACGTCGATGCGATCCAGCTGTACTTCGCAAAGCGATTCACCGAGGCCCGGACCGCATTGCTCGACGTGACCGAGCGCGCGCGCCGTGCCGCTGACGACATGGCACTGGTCGGCGAATGCGAATCGGCCCTGGCGCTCTTCATGCAGCGCGAAGGCGACGTGCGCGCCGCCGCGCGCCACGCGCGGGCCGTGCTCGCCAATCCCGGCGCCACGCTGGAGTCGCGCTATCGCGCCTATCTGGCGCTGGGTTCCCTGCACCAGGACGCCTACGACTACGAGGAGGCCGCGCGACTCTATGGCGAGGCCGAAGGGTTGGTGCATCAGCTCGACGACGACATTGCCATGTCGAGCTGGCTGCAACGCTCGGCCTTGACGCAGGCGGCGCACGCACGCCAGGCGGCGGCGCTGGGCGAGCTCGATGCCCGTACGCTTGCCAACGCCATCAGCGCCCTCAAGAAGAGCATTGCCTTCGCCACCAGCCTGGCTGACGGTCCGGACACGACGCTCGATCACCTGTTGCTCGCGGAAATGCTCGTGCTGCAGAACCGCCACGCTGACGCGATCGCGCTGTACGACGCCTATCTGCCGAGCGCCGAGGGCGATGGCTTCCTGCATGAAGTCACGGCAGCGCTGGCGGACCGCGCCAGTTGCTGCATCGAGCTCGGCCGCGTCGACGAAGGCATGGGCCAGCTTGCCGCCGCCCTCGCGCGGGTCGACGAAGCCACGCCCTCGGACATACGCGCCATCGTGCACTCGAACCTGGCCGCCGCGCTGGGGACCGAGGGCCGAAAGGAAGAGGCCGGGCAGCATCAGAGACTGGCCGAGATGGCATGGCAGACCTATGCGCACGAGCAGCGCGAGGCGCGGCGCCTGCTGGCAGTCGACCCAGCCGATACGCTGCACTGAGAGGAAACCGCGATGGCATGGGAAGTGGTGATCGGTCTTGAAACGCATGCCCAGCTCACGACCGTGAGCAAGATCTTTTCGGGAGCCTCCACGGCGTTCGGTGCCGAACCCAATTCGCAGGCCAGCGTCATCGATGTGGCGCTGCCCGGCACTTTGCCGGTGCTCAACCGGGGCGCCGTCGAGCGCGCGATCCGCTTTGGACTCGCCATCGGCGCAACGATTGCGCCGCGCAGCGTGTTCGCGCGCAAGAACTACTTCTATCCCGACCTGCCGAAGGGCTACCAGATCAGCCAGTACGAAATCCCCGTCGTGCAGGGTGGCAGCCTCAGCTTCGTCGTGCAGCCCAGGGGCGGCCAGGCCTACATGAAGACCATGCGACTGACGCGTGCTCATCTCGAAGAGGATGCGGGCAAGTCTCTCCACGAAGGCATGGGCTCGCACACCGCGCTCGGCCACGGCATGTCGGGCATCGATCTCAATCGCGCCGGCACGCCGCTGCTGGAAATCGTTTCCGAGCCCGACATCCGTGTGGCCAGCGTCAGTGGTGCTGCAACGGAAGCCGTGGCGTACGCCAAGGCGCTGCATTCGCTCGTGGTCTGGCTCGGCATCTGCGACGGCAACATGCAGGAAGGCTCGTTCCGCTGCGATGCCAACGTCTCGGTGCGCCGCGTGGGCGACGCCGCGCTCGGCACGCGCTGCGAGATCAAGAACCTCAACAGCTTCCGCTTCATGCAGCAGGCGATCGAGTTCGAGGCGCGGCGCCAGATAGAACTGATCGAGGACGGCGGCACCGTGGTCCAGGAAACGCGCCTCTACGATCCCGACCGCGATGAGACGCGCAGCATGCGCAGCAAGGAAGATGCGATGGACTATCGCTACTTCCCCGATCCCGACCTGTTGCCGCTCGAGATCGCGCCGCAGTGGATCGAGCGCGTGCGTGGCGAACTGCCGGAGCTGCCCGGCGCGATGCGCGAGCGCTTGGCGCGCGATTACGGCCTGAGCGAGTACGACGCGCAGGCACTGACCGCCTCGAAGTCACTGGCGAAATACTTCGAGAAGGTGGCAGGCGCTGTCGCCGATCGCAAGGTCGCGGCCAACTGGGTGATGGGCGAGTTCTCGGCAGCGCTCAACGAGTCGGGCCTCGCCATCGAGTCGGCGCCGGTTTCACCGGCCCAGCTCGCCGGGCTGATCGCGCGCGTGCTCGACGGCACGATCAACAACAAGACCGCCAAGGACGTGTTCGCCGCGCTCTGGTCCCGCGAAGGCCCGGACGCCGATGCGATCATCGAGGCCCGCGGCCTGAAGCAGATCTCCGACACCGGCGCGATCGAGAAGATCGTCGATGAGGTGCTCGCGGCCAATGCGAAGTCGGTCGAGGAGTTCCGTGCCGGCAAGGAAAAGGCCTTCAACGCGCTGGTCGGCCAGGCGATGAAGGCCACGAAAGGCAAGGCCAACCCAGCGCAGGTCAACGAGATCCTGCGCCGCAAGCTCGCGGGTTAGGGCCGGTTCGCGCTCCCGGCTTTGGCGTGACGGGCCCTAGGGCGCCAGGACCAGCGTGAAATCGTTGACGACTTCCGTCGCGCCGACAGTGACGCCCTTGGTCTGCGTCACATAGCCCGTCGCAAACGCTTCGAGCGTATAGGCCGCCGCGCTTGCATTCTGCGGCGCAAATGCGAGCGGCAGCGTCGTCGAGTACGCGGCGAGCCGAGCGCCGTCGCGCGGCAGGCTGAGCGCGTATTCCCCGGTCAGGGCGTCGGCGTTGTCGTGACCGATCTCGACCTTGGGCACCGTCCCGACCGCCTGCAGCGCGCGCACCGCCGCGCCTACGTCGAGCGGCAGCACCTTGCCTTTCGCCACGCCCATCGGTGACGTCGGCAGCATGATCGGCGCCGCGGTCGTGCTGACGCGCGTCGTCACACTGCTGGTAACCGGCACCGCAGCGATGACTGCGCTGGCCCGCCCGTTGGCGGTGAGCACGACGTCAAAGGGCGACCGCATCACATCGAGGCCCGAGAGCACGAACTCACCGACCGCGTTCGGAGTCGTACTGCGCACAACGACGCCGTCCTTCTGTGCCGACACGGTGACGCCGCTCAATGCGGGGTCGACGGTACCGACGATCGCGGTCGTGGTGCGCGGGATCACCGCGATCACCGGCTTAAGGTTGTAACGGCCGCTGTTGCCCCTCCGCACGACCGAGCGACAGGCGTCGAAGTCGAGCAGGAGATCCGCCATCGAGTTCGGCTGCACGGTGAATGGATGGATCAGCTTCAGCCCGCTCTGCGTGGCGCTTGGCGTGTCGAGCGGAATCTCGGCGCCGCTTGCCGTCGGCACGACAGCGTTGGCCGGTGTGCCGCTGCCATTGGGACGCAGCACCAGCCGGACCTGCGTGTACTGCCCGGCCGGCAGCGGCGTCTGTCCGAGTTCGGCCAGCACGCCATTGGTCAGGGCGAGCAAGTCGATGCGCTGGGCCGGGTTGAGCACGACCTCACTCCAGCCGGCGTCGGAGTCGCGGGCGGTCGACGACGCGTGTACGCGCACGCGATCGACGGTGATGTACACGTGGTCGTAGCCGCACGCCGGCGCATCGGTCAGCGCGACCCGGAGCGTTCCGGCACCACTTGTGCCGCCGCCCGGGGCGCCCGCAACCGGGGCAGTCGCGTCACCACCGCCACCGCAGGCCACCAGCGCCACGGCGCCAAAGAGGGAAACCAGCGCGCTGCGCGCGTTTCTGAGTGTCGTCATCATAAAAGCCTCGCCGAGAGTCGCCCCAGCTAGGCGGCATGGGAATTTTTCCCTTTTTACAGCAACCTGGCGTACCCGTTCGCGCTAGTCCGAAGGTCCGGTGGCGCGTCCTTGACCCGGGTCACGCCCGACACCGGCCGCGATGCGACGAAGCCGGAACGCGGGCCGCTGCAAGTTGTCTACGATCGCTCGCTTTCGCTTTCCCGGAACGTCCATGCCCACCCTGAACCGCCTTGCCTTGAATGCATTGAGTACCGCCATTCTGTCGCTGACCGCCGCGGGCGCGTCGGCTTCGACCGTGCCGCCGCCGTTGCCTCCTCAACCGGTCACCGAGACGCACTGGGGCGTGACCGTTCCCGATCCCTACCGCTTTCTCGAGGACGTCAACGACCCGAAGGTGCAGGGTTGGCTGAAGGCACAAGCGAACGCGACGGAAGCGTTGCTGGCGTCGATCCCCGGGCGCGCAACCATGTTGGCGCGCATGCGCGAGATCGAGAACGCGGCGGCTGGCCTCACCAACGATGTCGTGCGCACCGAGTCGAATCGCTTTTTCTTCCAGCGCCGTAACCCCGGCGAAGGTCAATTCAAGCTGGTCTGGCGCGATGGCGCCGACGGCACCGACACGGTGATCGTCGATCCGGAAGCCTTGTCGAAGGCCACCGGCCGACCACACGCGATCATGGACTTCGCGCCGTCGCGCGACGGGCGGCTGCTGGCGTACTCGATCCAGGTCGGCGGCGGCGAGATCGGCACGCTGCACGTGGTCGACGTCGCGACCGGCAAGCCGGTCATCGAGCCGGTCGACCGCATCCGCTACGCCAGCACGGCGTGGCTTGACGACGGCAGCGGCTTCTTCTACTCGCGCCTGGTCGAGGGCTACGAGAAGCTGCCTCAGAGCGAGCGCTTCCGCGACCGCACGCGGCACTTCCGCTCGCTCGCTGACGGCGTCGACCGCCCCATCCTGAGCCCGAGCCGCAACCCGGAGCTCAAGCTGCCGTCCTACGCCTCTGCCTACGTCTTCCAGCTTCCCGGCACCCAGGTCGCTGCCGCGATCGTCTCCCTCGGCGTCGAGCGCAACCGCATGCTCTTCCTCGCCGACCTCGCCACGGCCATCCGCGGCGAGGCGAAGTGGCGCAAGGTCGTCGATGTCGACGACCGCGTCACCGACATCGCGTACACCAACGGCTGGCTTTATCTGCGCAGTTCGAAGGACGCGCCGCGCTTCAAGGTCGTGCGCATGCCGCTCGACCGTCCCGAGATTGCAAAGGCCGAAACCGTCATCGCGCCAGGCCCGGCCGTCGTCGTCAGCATGGCTGGGGCACGCGATGGCCTGTTCGTCACCCAGCGCGACGGGCCAACCCTGTCGTTGTCACGCGTGCCGCCCACTCCGGCCGGCGTACCCGTGAAACGCGAGCCGATCGCGCTGCCGTTCGCCGGTAACGTCACGATCGACTCGGCCAGCACCCGCATGGAGGGCGTCGTGCTCGAGCTCGGCGGCTGGGCACACGCGACCAAGCCGTGGCTGTTCGACGGAAAGGCACTGACCCAGTTGCCGTTCGTCAAGGCCGGTGCCTTCGACGCGCCGACCGACATCGAGGCCCGCGAGGTGCGCGTCAAGAGCCACGACGGGGTCGAGGTGCCGATGTCGATCGTGCTGCGCAAGGGACTGAAGCTCGACGGCCGCAATCCGACCATCGTCTATGGCTATGGCGCTTACGGCATCACCGAGAATCCATTTTTCAATCCACGCATCCTGGCCTGGCTCGAGCGTGGCGGCGTCTATGCGTTCGTGCACGTGCGCGGCGGCGGCGTCTACGGCGACGAATGGCACCAGGCAGGCCGCAAGTCCACCAAACCGAACACCTGGCGCGACGCGATCGCCGCCACGGAATGGCTGATCGCCCAGCGCTACACCGCGCCTGATCGCGTCGGCATCTACGGCGGCAGCGCCGGCGGAATTCTCGTCGGTCGCGCGATCACCGAGCGGCCGGAACTCTTCGCTGCGGCGGTGCCCGCGGTCGGCACGATGGACACGCTGCGCTTCGAGTCGAGCGCCAACGGCGCCGCGAATATCCCTGAGTTCGGCACCGTGAAGAAGGAGGACGAGTTCCGCGCGCTGCTAGCGATGAGCAGCTATCACCACTTGAAAGACGGCACGAAGTATCCGGCGGTGATGCTGGTACACGGCGTCAATGACATCCGCGTTGACGTCTGGCAGTCGGCCAAGTTCGCGTCGCGCCTGGCCTTGGCCAGCACGAGCAGCAAGCCCGTGCTGCTGCGGCTCGACTACGAGTCGGGCCACGGCCAGGGCAGCACCCGGACGCAGCTGCAGGAGCGCAGCGCCGATATCTACAGCTTCATGCTGTGGCAGTTCGGCGTGCCGGAGTTCCAGCCGCTCCCTAAGGCCGCGGCCGTTGCACGCTGAGCGGCTGCGCTCACGAGCAGGTTGCGCGCAGTCGGCGTTGCAGCGTTACGGACGTCGGGAAGTTCTTCGGATTCTCGTCCGGATAGAACAGCTGATCCGGCGGCAGCCCGGGACTTCCGACCGGTGGCCAACCGCGGATCGCGACCACTCCCGGAATCAGAGCCGACAAGGCGACAGCCCCCGAATCCACGTCGCGTTTGCATACGAGGAAGACGGCCCCCGCCTTGGCGGCGCGGTCGCGTAGCGCGACCACGTTCGCCGGAGCCTTGAGCGAGAGCCCGCGGGTCTCCGGCGGCAACGCAAGCAGGAAGAACCGACCCTGGTTCTCCGCGAGCCCGGTCTGTACGGCCTGATTGAAGGTGAATCCGGCGTCGCCGGCGATGTAGAGCCCGCCAAACCGGTCCTGCGCGGCAACGGCGCCCGCCAGCACACTCAACAGCACGACGAACCATCTCTTCATTGTGGCTTTCCGCTGAACCGTGGATCCATCAGAACGTCGGTTTCAGGGTTGCGCTGGACCGGGCGTGCGCCCTGCGCCAGCAGTTCCTTGTACCGTTTCTTTTCCGCGTCGAACCGCTCATTGATGCGCGCGATTTCCGTACGAGCTTCGGCGAGGATCCTCTGCTCGGCCGCCACCGCCTGGGCGTTGAGTTCATAGGCTCGCTTTAGGCTGTCTGGTTGCGCGCGATTCTTGTAGAACTCCGACTCGTCGTCGAGGCGCTTGCGGTCCTTGGACAGACTTGCGGTGCGCTCGGCCGAGCGCTTGATGCTCTCTTCTGCCCCCTCGAGCGCCTTGCGCCGCGCAGCTTCGATCTCCTCGTCGTTGGCGTAGGCCTCGAGCAGCGACCGGTCCCGCCGGCGCTGCGCCAGCTGCCGCTCTTCCTCTTCGATCTTCCTCTTGGCTTCGAGCGCCTTCGCGCGCTGCTCTTCCGGGGTCAGCGGCCGCGAAATCACACGCCGCACCGAGCCATCGCGGTTCAACTCACGGATGTCACTGTTGGCACACTCCGGCGGCGGCCGGTCTGCGCTGTAGGTCCTGCCGTTGGCGACGCAGCTGTACATCGTGCCCGCGGGTGGAGGATTGGCGCCCTGTGCGTGCGACGGCACCGGCAGCAGAGATGCCGCCAGCGTCAACGCGACACCGGCCATTGGCGAGGCGCAACCCCGAAGTGAATGCGAATCACGCACCATAGCGTTCCCGATATCGCTCCACCGCTGGCCGAAAGCCGCGCACGTGTTGCGCCTGTGTAGTCTCCGCTGCCAGGTAGTGCATCACGTCATCGAGGTTGGCGATGGCGAGGACCGGAATCCCATACGCCGCCTCGACCTCCTGCACCGCCGAACGCTGCGACAGAGCGTCGTCCGGCCCGGCACGTTCCATGCGGTCCAGCGCGATCAGCACGGCCGCCGGCGTGGCGCCAGCCGAGCGGATCATGTCCACCGACTCGCGCACCGACGTGCCGGCCGTGATGACGTCATCCACGATGACGACGCGACCCGCGAGCGGAGCACCGACCAGCAGGCCGCCCTCGCCGTGGTCCTTGGCTTCCTTGCGGTTGAACGCAAACGGCACATCGGACCCGAGATCGGCCAGAGCGATCGCGGTGGCCGCCGCGAGCGTGATGCCCTTGTAGGCCGGTCCGAACAGCATGTCGAACTGCACGCGCCCTTCGGCGCGCGCCGCCAGCAGCGTCTGCGCATAGAAGCGCGCCAGCTTTCCGAGCAACGCTCCTCGGCTGAACAACCCCGCATTGAAGAAATACGGCGACAGGCGTCCGGCCTTGGTCTTGAACTCGCCAAAACGCAGCACGCCGGATTGCAGCGCGAATTCGATGAACTGCTGATGCAAGGATTGCACTTGTCCGCCGACGGAACCCCGCGGTTCCGGCCCCCCGATGTATCCCAGCGCGGATTTTGCCGCAGGCGCGCGGCCAAAAGGATGGAAAATGCCGTCGAAATCCGACCAGCCGAGGCGATTGCCCCGTGATCCGCATCCTCTCCTTGAACGTCAATGGTATCCGCTCGGCGGCCTCCAAGGGCCTGTTCCGCTGGCTGCGCAAGGCCGAGCCCGACGTTGTCTGCCTGCAGGAAGTGAAGGCGGACGAGGCCGACATACCGGAGGCGCTGCGGTTTCCCGACGGCCTGCACGGACATTTCCACTGCGCGCAGCGCCGTGGTTACTCCGGCACGGCGCTCTACGCGGTTAAGGATCCGCGCGCCGTACGGCTCGGCTTTGGATCGAGCGAGTTCGATGCCGAAGGCCGCTACGTCGAAGCGGAGTTCAAGGACCTTACGGTGATCTCCGTGTACTTCCCGTCGGGCTCGTCCGGCCCGGAGCGGCAGGCGGCCAAGTACCGCTTCCTGGCCGAGTTCGGACCGCACCTGGCACAGCTGCGCGCCAGCGGGCGCGAGGTCATCTTCTGCGGCGACATCAACATTGCTCACAGGGAAATCGACTTGAAGAACTGGCGCAGCAACCAGAAGAACTCCGGGTTCCTGCCCGACGAACGCGCCTGGCTGACGCGGGTCTTCGACGAGCGCGGCTGGGTCGACGTGTTCCGCAAGCTCGATCAGCGGCCCGAGCAGTACACCTGGTGGAGCAACCGTGGCCAGGCCTGGGCCAAGAACGTTGGCTGGCGCATCGACTACCAGATCGCAACGCCCGGCCTGGCCGCGCGGGCCAAGCGCGCGGAGATCTACATCGCCAAGCGTTTCTCCGACCATGCACCCCTCACGATCGACTACACAGGACGGCTCTGAATCCCCATGCGCAACGCCGAAAGTATCCGTAAGCGCCTGACCGTGAACATCGAAGGCCGCGCTCTTGCCTGGTATGTCGTCGGGGTTGTCGCGCTGCTGGCGCTGCTCGGTTGGGGTCTCACCAAGCTCGCTCCGCCGCCGCCGCCCAAGCGCGTGATCATGACGACCGGCGCCGAGGACGGCGCTTATCACCGCTATGCACAGAGCTACCGCGAAGTGCTTGCGCGCAACGGCGTGGAACTCGAGCTGCGCCCCTCGTCCGGGGCCGCTGAAAACCTCGAACGGCTCCGGACCGGCGCCGATGGAGTCGAGGTCGGTCTGGTGCAGGGCGGTCTGGTGCGAGAGTCCGACGCGGATCAGCTGACAACGCTCGGCAGCCTCTTCTACGAACCCATCTGGGTCTTCTATCGCGGCAAATCCACGATCGAGCGGATTGCAGATCTGCGCGGCCAGCGCATTGCGCTCGGGATTCCCGGCGGCGGGACGCATGCGCTCGGCACTTCGGTCGCGCGTGACAACGGACTGGCCGAGCCACCGACGACGCTGGTCGACCTGGGCGGCCTTGCGGCGGCGGAAGCGCTGGTCGACGGCCGCATCGACGCCGCGTTCTACGTCTCCGCGATCGATGGTCCGGCCGTGCAGCGCCTGATGCGTGCCCCCGGAATACGGATGATGGATGCGCGGCGCGCCGATGCCTATATCCGGCGCCTGCCGTACCTGCACAAGCTCGATCTTCCCGAGGGCGTCGTGGACCTGAAGGCCGGCATCCCTCCGCAACGCCTGACGATGATCGCGGTGACAGGCAACCTGATCGCGCGCGAGGACCTTCATCCGGTGGCCGTCGAACTGCTGCTGGAAGCCGCACGTGAAGTGCATGGCGGACCGTCACTGTTGCACGGCGCGCGCATCTTCCCGGCACCGATGGACATCGAGTTGCCACTTTCGACCGACGCGGATCGCTTCTACAAGGAACGTCCGTCACTGCTGCGGCGCGTGCTGCCGTTCTGGGTGGCGGTGTGGGCGGAACGACTGCTCTTCATCATGCTGCCGCTGCTGGCGATCGCGATCCCCGCGTTCGCCTATCTGCCGAAGATCTACGACTGGCGCATCCGCAGCCGACTCGACGGCTGGTATGCGGAAGTCAATCGCATCGAACGCGTGGCGATCGATCGGGGCGGCGATGCCGCCGCTCAATTGGCAAGAATGGATGAGATCGAGACCCGCCTGAACCTCGTGAAGGTTCCGAAGGCCTATCTTTCTCACTTGTACACGTTGCGCGAACATGCGGACTACGTCCGCAAGCTGCTGCTGTCGCGCGCCGGCACGCCGCCCGCAAACTAGAACGACATCGCGGCCACCCCGGCCAGCGAAAGCGCCAGTCCGAGCCAGCGCAGCGTGTCGTAGTGCCGCGGACGCAGGGCCATGCCGCCGGGCGCCGCCGCCGACTCGCTCGCGCGGTGCGCCCGGCGCTCCCAGGTGTGGGTAAAAAACACAATAAGAGCCCCGCACCACACGAGCGCCCCGGCGTAGCGACCCAGCGCCACCGACATGACAAGCAGCGACGCGAACGTCAGGATGCCCGCGTTCTCGAGAACGCGGCGCACGGCGTACCGTGGCCGGGTCCGTTCGCTGATGCGCATCAGCCCGCCACCCGGACCGTTTGCTGCGGGACTCTCTTCATTCGTTCGCTCCGTGCCCGATCTGCCGGTCTGGCGACAGTATCGAATGCCCTGCACACACACGGCAACACGAATTGTTCGGTGATCAGCCGCATGTTCAATGTTCAGCGCCTGCGCGCCCTGGCCCGGGTCGCCCCGCCGCCGGGCGGCCGGGGTGACAACAGATTCGTTCCTGAGCGACCCCGGTGGCCGGGACGGGCGACCGTGTAGCGCCCGCCGCCGTCCGGATCAGTCACCGCCGGGGCGCCTCTACACTGCGTGCACCCATGCCCAGCCCGACCGCGTCCACGCCGACCGACGAGACCGACCCCGCCGCGGGGCGACCGATGCCGCGGCGCTCGTGGCGCGAGGTGTTGCGCGTCTATGCGGAGCCGGCGGCGCTGCGCATGTTCTTCCTCGGATTTGCCGCCGGACTGCCGTTGCTGCTGGTGCTGGGCACGCTGTCGTTCCGGTTGCGCGAAGCCGGCGTCGATCGCGCAACGATCGGTTACCTCTCGTGGGTCGGCCTCGCGTACGGCTTCAAGTGGGTGTGGGCGCCCCTGGTCGACCGTCTGCCGCTGCCGCTGCTGACGCGCGCCCTGGGCCGCCGACGCGCCTGGCTGCTCGTTTCCCAGGTCATCATCATCGGCGGCCTCGTCGCGATGGCGATGGGCGATCCTCAGCACGGGCTGCGCGCGCTGACGATCGCCGCGCTTGTCGTCGCCTTCGCGTCCGCCACGCAGGACATCGCGCTCGATGCCTACCGCATCGAATCGGCCCGGGTCGAGAAGCAAGCGGCGCTGGCGGCGATGTATCAGACCGGCTACCGGCTCGCGATGATCTGGGCCGGCGCGGGCGTGCTCTGGATCGCGGCGCGGGCGGCCGGCAGCGACACCGGCTACCACGCCGGCGCCTGGACCATCGCCTACTTCGCGATGGCCGCGTCGATGGGAGTCGGCGTGCTCGCAGTGCTGCTCTCGCCGGAACCCGCGGCGCGGGACGCGGCCATGCTCGCAACGCAGGCCGGTGCACCGACGCCGGGCGCACCCGCTGCGCGGGTGCTTGCATGGCTGCAGGCCGCAGTGATCGGCCCGTTTGCGGATTTCATCGGGCGCTACCGCTGGCACGCGCTGCTGCTGCTGGCGCTGATCGCCACCTACCGCATCTCCGATGTCGTGATGGGCATCATGGCCAACCCGTTTTACGTCGACATGGGCTACACGAAGGACGAAGTCGCCGCCGTTTCGAAGTTCTACGGCGTCGTCATGACACTGGCCGGCGCCTTCCTCGGTGGCGCACTCGCGCTGCGCTTTGGCGTGACCCGCATCCTGATGCTGGGCGCCGTGCTTTCGGCCGCATCGAACCTGCTGTTCGCCTGGCTCGCGACACGGGGGCATGACCTGACCGGACTGATCTTCGTCATTTCAGCCGACAACCTGTCCGCCGGCATCGCCTCGGCGGCGTTCATCGCGTACCTCTCGGGACTTACCAACGTTGCGTACTCTGCCACGCAATACGCGCTGTTTTCCTCAGTGATGCTGCTGCTGCCGAAGTTCGTCGCGGGATTCTCCGGCGCCTTCGTCGACGCTCATGGCTACGTTGCCTTCTTCACCTCGACCGCCGCGCTCGGCGTTCCGGTGTTGCTGCTCGTCTGGCTCGCCAGCCGCGTCACGGCCCGGCCGCCGGCACCGCGGTTCGCTCAGGGCTCGCCGTCCCAGTAGTCCAGGTCGGCAATCGGGCGGTGCATGCGTCCACCGTCCAGCAATGGCCCCTTGGTGCGTGAGTAGGCGAGGTACTTGCCGGAGTCCGGGTACTCGCAGACTTCGGGGACTTCCTGGGTGCTGATCGACAGGTACTTCAGCGGCGCATTCGACGTGTTGATGATCTGGTGCGGATACTCCGGCCCGGGTGGAATGCCGATGATGTCGCCGGTCCGGATCGGGATCATTTCTCCGGCCACGCGCAACGTCCCCTCGCCCTCGAGGACGACGAACATTTCTTCCTGCGCGTAATGAAAGTGGTAGGGGCAGGAGCGCTTGCCCGGCGGTACGATGTCGACGCCGGCACCGAGCTTCCGCGCAACGGTGCCGGCGCGCTGGCCGACCACGCCACCGCTGCGGGAACCGTCATACAGCGGCGCCCGCGTCGACTCCTCGAGTTCGATCTCGTTGAGGTTGCGGATCAGCTTCTCGCGCAAAGAACCCATCGAATCCCCTCCCTGCACGGTACGTCGTGCGGCTTCAGCGTGTTTCGAAGCGATAGATCGCGACCGTCGCACGCAGTGCCGGCGCAAAGTGCACCGGCTGCCCGTCTGCGAGCACCGTGCGGCCGGTGATGACCAGCCCGACGCGCGCGGCCAGGATCTCGAAATCCTTCAGCGTGCAAAGGTGAATGTTGGGCGTGTCGTACCACTGATAGGGAATCAGCTTGTTCACCGGCATGCGCCCCGCCAGCAGCGAGACCGCGTGCCGCCAGTGACCGAAGTTCGGAAAGCTGACGATCCCCTGGCGCGCGACGCGGGCCATCTCGCGCAAAATGCCCTCGACGTTGTGCATGGCCTGCAGCGTCTGTGAGAGCACGACGGTGTCGAACATGTTGTCGGCGAACAGGCGCAGGCCGGCGTCGAGGTTCTGCTGCACGACATTCAGGCCGGCCTTGACACAGCGAGCCACATGCTCGTCGTCGATCTCGACGCCGTAGCCACGGCACGACTTCGCATCGCGCAGGTGGGCCAGCAGCGAGCCATCGCCGCACCCGAGGTCGAGCACGCGACTGCCCGGCGCCACCCACTCGGCGATCTGTGCGAGGTCGACACGCAGTGTCATGTTGCCCCCTCGCCCTTCGGGCGGTCCCTCCGCGGCGGACGCGAGCGCCTTCGGAGCGGCCGCGCGGCGCTCATCGCACGCACTCCGTCGCGATGTTGTCGAAGTAGGCTCGCACCACCTTGTGGTAGCGCGGGTCCTCGAGCAGGAACGCGTCGTGCCCATGCGGAGCGTCGATTTCGGCGTAGGCCACGTCGCGCCCGCTCTCAATCAGCGCCTCGACGATCTCGCGCGATCGTTCGGGCGGAAACCGCCAGTCGGTGCTGAAACTCGCGAGCAGGAACTTCGCGGTGGCCGGCGCCAGCGCCTGCACGAGGTTGCCGGAGGTCGTGCGCGAAGGGTCGAAGTAATCCAGCGCGCGCGTGATCAGCAGATAGGTGTTGGCGTCGAAGTACTCCGAAAACTTGTCGCCCTGGTAGCGCAGGTAGCTCTCCACCTCGAACTCGACGTCGTAGTGGAACTGGTAGTCGTCGGTGCGCATCGCGCGCCCGAACTTCTCGGCCATGTCGGCGCCCGAGAGATACGTGATGTGGCCGATCATGCGCGCCACGCGCAGACCGCGCTTCGGCACGACGCCATGGGCGTAATAGTCGCCGCCGTGAAAGTCCGGGTCCGAGCGGATCGCCGTGCGGGCGACTTCGTTGAACGCGATGTTCTGCGCCGAGAGCCTGGGTGCCGACGCGATCGCAACGCAGTGCCGTAGGCGTTGCGGAAACTGGATCGCCCACGACAGCGCCTGCATGCCGCCGAGCGACCCGCCCATGACGGCGGCCCACTGTTCGATCCCGAGAGCATCGGCGAGGCGCGCCTGCACGCGCACCCAGTCCTCGACCGTGACGACGGGGAAGCGCGCCCCGTACGGCGTTCCGCGGGCCGGGTCGATCGACATCGGCCCGGTCGAACCGAAGCACGAACCGAGGTTGTTGACGCCGACGACGAAGAAGCGCTCGGTGTCGACCGGCTTGCCCGGGCCGACCATGTTGTCCCACCAGCCGACCTTGCCGGGATCGTCGGCATACGTGCCGGCGACGTGATGGGATGCGTTGAGCGCATGGCAGATCAGCACGGCATTGCTGCGTTCCGCGTTCAGCCGCCCATAGGTCTCGACCGCGAGTTCGTACGAGGCGATCGATGCGCCGCTCGTCAACTCAAGCGGGGCGTCGAACTTCATCACCTGCGGCGTGACGACACCTACCGAACGGCCACTCACAGCGGAACCTCGCCAGCGCAACTGAGACAAAAAACCCGAGGGGCGCGACGCCGGCTCGGGTTGGGGCAGCAAGGCTGCTTGACCTCTTTAGCGGTTTTCGGAGGAGTCACTCCTCGCGCGCCCGCAAGCGAGTCGGCAAATCGGCGCAAGGCAGGCAGGCTAGAGAACTGCCCGCGTGCTGTCAAACGGCCGCGACGGGCAAACGACTAGACTCTGATAACGGATCGTCACCCGGTCGAGCCTGACCGGGACCCGACGTGCGTCCGGCGAGAGAAAGGAAACGAACAATGAAACTGATCAAATGGCTGGCAACGGCCGCAACACTGACGGCGTTTGGCCTGTCAACCGCGATAGCGGCCGACAAGGCGAAGCAGGATGAAGTGCTGAAGTCCACGTCGGCCGCCCTGGCGGCTTTCTATGCGAAGGATCCGGGCCTCAAGGCCAAGGTCGAGAAGGCCCCCGGTTACGCCGTGTTCTCCACGTTCGGCATCAGCTTCATCGTTGGCGGCGCCGGCGGCAAGGGCATCGTCCATGACAACGCGACCAAGAAGAACACGTTCATGGACCTGGCCCAGGCCAGCGCCGGGCTGCAGCTTGGCGCCAGCGAAACGCGTTACCTGTTCGTCTTCAAGGACAAGGCAAACATGCAGCAGTTCATCGATAGCGGGTGGGATGCCACGGGCAACGTCTCCGCAGGCGCCGGTGCCGGCACCAAGGCCGCGAGCGCCAGCGTCGGCACGTTCTCGGGTGGCGACTTCTACCGGCTGACCAAGCAGGGCCTTGAAGCCGGCGTGACCGCTTCGGGCATCAAGGTCTGGAAGGACAAGGACCTGAACTAGGACGCAACCGCCGAACCAGGCGGTTTCGCGAAGCCAGGGGCCCGGCATGCGCCGGGCCCTTTTCTATTTAGGACGCTTAGCTCGAGCCCGCCGCCGCGACGGGCTCGTACTGCAAGAACTGGCGGATCTTCATCGGGTCCGACATACGCAGCACACGGCCGGCAAAGCGGCCGGAGTCCTTGGCTGACAGCTCGAACAGCCGTTCCTTGACAGCGAGTATCTGGGACGGATGCATCGAGTACTGGCGCAGCCCCATGCCCAGCAGCAGTTCGGTCATCTCGAGGTCGCCGGCCAGTTCACCGCACACGGAAACCGGCACGCGCGCCCTCGAACCAGTACGTATCGTCTGCGCGATCAGGCGCAGCACAGCCGGGTGAGTCTGGTCATACAGGTGCGCCACGGCACTGTCGCTGCGATCGATCGCCAGCGTGTACTGGATCAGGTCGTTGGTGCCGATCGAAAGGAACTTCAGTCGCTGCACGAATTCGGGAAGCGACAGCGCGGCGGCCGGAACCTCGACCATGCCGCCCAGCTGGATGCGGGCGTCGTACTTTTGCTTGCGTTCCTTGAGCTGCTCCTTCGCGCGCGCGACGAAGGCGGCCGCCTGTTCGATCTCATGCACATGCGCGAGCATCGGGATCAGGATGCGGACAGTGCCGACCTCGGACGCCCGCAGTATTGCGCGCAGCTGGGTCGAGAAGAGCTCCGGGTACGCCAGGCAATAGCGGATCGCACGCAGCCCCAGCGCCGGATTCGATTCCGGCCGTGGCGCACCGCGCCCCATGCCGAGCGTCTCGCGCGCGGCTTCGTTCAGCACCTTGTCGGCGCCGATGTCGAGCGTACGGATCACGACCGGCTTGCCCTTCATCACGCGCGCCACCTTGGCGTACGCCTCGTACTGCTCGTCCTCCGACGGCAGGTCGTCGCGGTCCATGAACAGAAACTCGGACCGGAACAGCCCAATGCCGTCGGCGCCGGCCTCGAGTGCATCGCGCGCGTCCTTCGGCAACTCGATGTTGGCGAGCAGGTCGATCGGCACGCCGTCGCGCGTGCGTGCGAGCTTGCCTTTGAGCTTGCGCAGCTGAGCCCGATGCTCGGCCTGCGCGCGCAAACGGCGCCGGAATTCCTGCAGTTCGTCTTCAGAAGGATTGACGACGACCAGGTCGGCGTCGGCATCGATGACGAGGAGATCGCCTTCAGCGATCACGTCACGCGCGCGCGCCGCGCCGACGATCGCCGGCAGCCCCAGGCTGCGCGCCATGATCGCCGTATGCGATGTCGGCCCGCCCAGCTCCGTCACGAAGCCGGCGAGATCGACATCGGCGCGCTCCCTCAGGTGCAGCATGTCGGCCGGTGCGAGGTCGCGTGCCACCAGCACGAGCCGTTCTCCGGCGGCCAGCTTTTTCGGTAACGCGACGCGTCCCGGCGTTCCTTCGGCCAGCGCGTTGAGCACCCGTTCGACAACCTGGCGCACGTCGGTCGAACGCTCGCGCAGGTACTCGTCGTTGATGGCTTCGAACTGTCGGCAAACTTCTTCCAGCTGGATCGTCAATGCCCACTCGGCATTGATGAGCCGCGTGCGGATCAGGTCGCGCGGCGCCTCCGACAGCAGGGCATCGTCCAAGATCAACCGGTGCAGGTCGAGGAAGGCACGAACCTCGGTCGGCGCGTCCTGCGCGATGCCGAGCTTCAGCTCGTCGAGCTCATCACGCACGGCGGCGAATGCACGGGTCAGCCGCGCGATCTCGTGCAGGACATCACGCCGCTCGATCGTGACCTGGCGCACCTCGAGTTCGGACTGGGCGAGCAGGTGCGCGTGGCCGATCGCTATCCCGCGTGCCACGCCGCTGCCGGTCAGTGTTTCCCGCCCGCGCTCACTCATGTTCAGTCGATCTCGCCAAATCCGCTGGCGATCAGTTCCCCAAGGGCATCGATCACCTGTGCTTCATCCGGCCCATCGGCTTCGACCGTGAGCACGCTGCCCTGCCCGGCCGCCAGCATCATGACGCCCATGATCGACTTCGCATTGACCCGGCGTCCGTTCTTGGTAATCCACACTTCCGACGAGAAGCGACTTGCCACCTGGGTGATCTGCGCCGAGGGCCGCGCATGCAGTCCGAGCTTATTGTTGATGGTGAAGTCTTTGCTGATCATTCCCTTGTGGGTTGTACCCCTGGTTCTGCACGGGCGTCCCCGTGACCTGCACCATGCCTTGCTGGCCTCCGGAGAGCGCCTTCTCGGCAAGTTCAGCGAGTGAACTGCCGCGATAGCACACGGCGCGCAGCAGCATCGGGAGGTTCACCCCCGCCACGACCGCCACGCGCGCTGGCACGCTCAGCCGGGCCGCCAGGTTGCCCGGCGTGGCGCCGAAGGCGTCGGTCAGCACCAGGACGCCGGCGCCGCTGTCCACTTCGGCAATGAGGCCAGTGGCCCGCAGGAGCAGCGCCTCGACGTCCGCGCCCGGCTCGACATCGAGCACCCGCAGGTTCGCCTTCGCCAGTCCGGGCTCGCAGGTATAGACATGCTCGACGCAGTGCTCGAGCGCGCTGGCCAGTGGAGCATGGGCAATGATGACGATGCCGGTCATAGAGATTCAGGACTCGCGTACGCGACCCTGCGGGTCGCACGTGCGCTCTTCCTGCACAAGTTAGGCGCCCGCCCTTCGGGCGGCCGGGCGTGCGGGCGCGTCTCAACGACACGCTTGTGATCGATCGCACGCGTCACAGCATCTTCGCTCATCCGGCACGCTCCAGTGCATCGATAAACAGGCCCGCGACATTGCAACCGGTCTGTTCGGCGATCTCGACGAAACAGGTGGGGCTGGTGACGTTGATCTCGGTGAGGTGGTCGCCGATGACGTCGAGACCGAGCAGGCGCAGGCCGCGCGGCAGGAGGGCTGCTCCGACAGCGCGAGCGATCTCGCGGTCGCGTGCAGTCAGGACCTGCGCGCGCCCGGTGCCGCCCGCAGCCAGGTTGCCGCGCGTCTCGCCCGCCTTCGGAATGCGAGCGAGGCAGTACGGCACCGGCTCGCCATCGATGACGAGCACTCGCTTGTCGCCGTCACGGATCGCAGGGATGAACTTCTGCGCCATGGCCGTCCGTGCGCCGCGCGCTGTCACGGTCTCCAGGATCGAGCCCGCATTCGGATCGCTGGGCTGCAGGCGAAACACGCCCGCGCCGCCCATGCCGTCCAGCGGCTTGACGACGATATCTCCGTGATCCGCCCAGAAGGCACGGATCCGATCGGCCTCGCGCGTCACCAGAGTCGGCACTGTGAATTGGGGGAACTCGAGGATCGCCAGCTTCTCGTTGTGGTCGCGCAGTGCGCGGGCGTCGTTGATGACGCGCGCTCCCAGCGCCGCGGCACGTGACAGCAGCAGTGTCGCGTTCAGGAATTCGACATCGAACGGCGGGTCCTTGCGCATCAGCACTGCATCGAACCCCGCCACCGCGCGCTCCGTGGCTCCGAGATCGTCGTACCACCTCACGTTGTCGGCAGACACACGCAGCTCGTGGGCGTGCGCCGTCACGGTGTTCTCGGTCGCCGCGAGTTCGGATGGCGTGGCAGCGAACACGCGGTGCCCGCGACCAGCCGCCTCGCGCATCATCGCCACACTCGAGTCCTTGTAGGCCTTGAGCTCGTGCAGCGGATCGACGATGAACAGCAGCGACAGGGCCATGCGAGGTGGAAAGCTCTCGTCGCTCGGGGTCAACCGGCGATCGCGGCGGCGATCGGGGCCGATGGCGCCGAGGCCACGCGATGCTCGGTGCGCTCAAGCTCCACGGCGGCCGCCAGCAGCGCCAGGCGCGCAATGACGCCGTAGGCATAGAAGCGGTTTGCCGCGCTCTCCACCGCCGTCTCGTTGCAGTCCGGAAGATTGCAGCTGCCGGCAAATGCAAGCGGCACGAAGTGCATGCCAGGAGCGTTGAGGTTCTCGTCGCGCGCGCGTTCTGTGTGCACACGATAGAAGCCGCCGACGACATAGCGGTCGATCATGTAGACGACCGGCTCCGCAACGGCGTTGTCGACCAGTTCGATCGTCGGCACCCCTTCCTGGATGATCACCTCGCTGACCTCGAGGCCCTCCTTGACCACCGACATCTTGTTGCGCTGCTTGCGGTTCAGCCCCCGCACTTCCGACGCATCCTTGACCGTCATGACGCCCATGCCATAGGTGCCGGCGTCGGCCTTGACCACGACGTAGGGCGTGTCCTCGATGCCGTGCTCGCGATACTTCTCGCGCATCTTGCCCAGTACGAAGTCGATGTTGCTGGCCAGGCACTCCTCGCCGGCGCGCTCGTGGAAGTTGACCTCTCCACAGCGTCCGAAGGCAGGGTTGATGAGCCAGGGATCGATATCGATCATCTGCGCGAACTCGGCGGCGATGACGTCGTAGGCCGCAAAGTGGTTCGACTTGCGCCGGATTGCCCAGCCCGCCTGCAGCGGTGGGACCAGCACTTGGTCTTCCAAGTCGCGCAGGATCGGCGGAATGCCGGCGGACAGATCGTTGTTGAGCAGCACCGCGCAGGGCGTGAAGCCCGCCAGTCCCACCTTGTCGCCGTCGCGCACCAGCGGTTCGAGCATCAGCGTTTCCCCGGTCGGAAGCTCGATCCGCGCGGGCTCGCGGACTTCCTCCGAGAGGGAACCGATGCGCACCTCGAGGCCGGTTTGACGCAGGATGCGCTGCAGGCGCGCCACGTTGGCGAGGTAAAAGAGGTTGCGGGTATGGCGCTCGGGCACCAGCACAAGATTGCGGGCATCCGGGCACAGGCGCTCGATGGCGGACTGCGCGGCCTGCACGGCGCTCGGCAGCATGTCCTCCGACAGGTTGTTGAACCCACCCGGGAACAGATTCATGTCCACCGGCGCCAGCTTGTAGCCGGCGTTGCGCAAGTCTACCGAGCCATAGAACGGCGGCGTGTGGTCCTGCCACTGCAGGCGGAACCAGCGCTCGATCGCCGGCATTTCATCGACGATTTTCTGCTCGAGCGCCAGCAAGGGGCCGGTGTTGGCCGTGGCCAGGCGGGGAACAGCTGGATGCGACACGGCGGGCTCGCTTCAGCGCGGCGATCAGCTCGACCCGCCGCACAAGATCCATGGGACGGGCAGTGTACCGCCGCCGATCCACCCCGCCGGCCGCGGGTCATCCCCATGGCTGCGGGTCCCGGCTTGCAGGTAACCGGCAAAAAAACGGGCACCCTAAGGTGCCCGGGAAAGATCGCCACGATTGAGCCGCGGGGGCGGCCCGGCGAGCTAGGGAGACACAACCTTCAATCCCACCGCGCCCCTTCCGGGAGGCTCGGCAGGCCCCCGGGAGTTGCCTCCCGGGGAAACAGCCTTGATTACGAGTGGTACGCGGACTCGCCGTGGTACGTCGTGTCCAAGCCTTCCCGCTCCTCTTCCGGCGTCACGCGCAGGCCGGTGATCATCTTGACAATGGTCAGCGCCACGACCGAGACGACGGCCGAGACGACCACCGCCGTCAGCACCGCCTGGAACTGGATCCAGACCTGGGCACCGATGCCGGGGAAGTCGGCCGCATCACCACACTTGTTGGTGATGTAGTTGCAGATGCCCGCTCCGCCCAGCGACGGCGCGGCAAAGACACCGGTCAGCAGTGCGCCGACGATGCCGCCGACGCCATGCACGCCGAACACGTCGAGCGCATCGTCCGCGCCCAGCATCTTCTTGAGTCCCGTCACGCCCCAGAAACAGGCCAGACCGGCGGCGATGCCGATGACCAGCGCACCGATGATGCCGACGAAGCCGCAGGCCGGCGTGATCGCCACCAGGCCCGCGACCGCACCAGAAGCGGCGCCCAGCATCGACGGCTTGCCCTTGACCATCCATTCGGCAAACATCCACGCGAGGACCGCCGCCGCTGTCGCCAGCAGTGTGTTGACGAAGGCAAACGCGGCCACGCCGTTGGCTTCGAGGTTGGAGCCGGCGTTGAAGCCGAACCAGCCCACCCACAGCAGCGCGGCACCGACCATCGTCAGCGTCAGGCTGTGCGGCGCCATGCTCTCCTTGCCGTAGCCGATGCGCTTGCCCACCATATAGGCCGCCACCAGGCCGGCGATACCGGCATTGATGTGCACGACGGTGCCGCCGGCGAAGTCGAGCGCGCCTTTAGCCCAAAGCCAGCCGGCATTCGCGACGACCGCATCCAGCGTGGCCTGGTCCTTGATCGCGTCCGGACCGTCCCAGTACCAGACCATGTGCGCCATCGGGATGTAGGCGAACGTGAACCAGATCACCGTGAACAGCAGCACCGCCGAGAACTTCATGCGCTCTGCATAGGCGCCGACGATCAGCGCGCAGGTGATGGCGGCGAACGTGCACTGGAACGCGACAAACAGCAGCTCAGGGATGTAGACCCCCTTGCTAAACGTCGCCGCGGCCGACTCGGCATTTACACCCGACAGGAAGAGCTTCGAGAAATTCCCGAAGAACGCCCCGGCGCCGCCGAAGGTGAGCGTGTAGCCGTAGATCACCCACAGCACCGAGATCAGCGAGAAGATCACGAAGACCTGCATCAGCACGCTCAGCATGTTCTTCGAGCGCACCAGGCCGCCGTAGAACAGCGCCAGCCCCGGGATGGTCATCAGGATGACCATGATCGTCGCGACATACATGAATGCCGTGTCGGCCTTCTCGATCTTCGGCGCCGCGGCGGCCTCCTCGGCCTTCTCCTCGACCTTGACGGTCTCGGTGACCTTGACCGTCTCGGTGACCGTGACCGATTTTTCGTCGGTCTTGGCCGGCGCAACGGCCGCTTCCGTCGCCTTGACGGCGTCTTTCGCGGCCTCCATGGCCTTGGCCGGTTCCATCGGAGTTGTCTTCGGCGCGGCACCGTCACCGTGCGATGAGCCGCCGCCCTGCGCGTGCACAGGCGCGGCCAGCGCAAAGGCTCCCACCGTGAGGAGTAATGCGATCAGTTTCTTCATGAGCGTCCTCGTGGGTGGGTTACAGCGCGTCCTTGCCGGTTTCGCCGGTGCGGATGCGGACGACCTGCTCGAGGTCATAGACGAAGATCTTGCCGTCGCCGATCTTGCCGGTGCGCGCCGAGCCCTCGATGGCCTCGATCGCGCGCTCGACGATGTCGTCCGCGATGGCGGCTTCGATCTTCACTTTGGGGAGGAAGTCGACCACGTACTCGGCGCCGCGATACAGCTCCGTGTGGCCCTTCTGCCGTCCGAAGCCCTTGACCTCGGTGACCGTGATGCCCTGAACGCCAACGCCGCTCAGGGCCTCACGCACCTCGTCAAGCTTGAACGGCTTGATGATGGCGGTGATGAGTTTCATGTGCTTGGTTCCCGTTTGTTGTCAGGGGGCTTCAGAACGTCTTGCCGACCGTGGCGAGGAAGCTGTTCCGCCCGGCACCGCGCGGCGGATTCTCAGCCGTCGTGAAGAAGTCCTTTTCGGTAGTGCCGACCCAGAAGGCACCCAGGATCCAGCCCGAACCCATGATGTCCCACGTGCCGCCGAGCTTGAAGTCCCACACGTTGTCCTTGTTGAGCGCGGTGTTGATGTTTTCGTAGTTCTTCACGAACTGCCAGCCGGCGTGCGCGACGATGGCAAAGCCGTCGGCCAGCGGGAACGTGCCGCTGATGTCGACGTACTGCGAGCCCTTCGTGTTGTATCCGGGAGCCTTCACGCCGAAGAAGTCGGTGAACGCGTAGTAGTACTTCACCGACGCCGGGCCCCACGACCCGCCGATGTAGGCCTCGAAGTTCTTCGCCTCGAAGTCGGGGTTGTACTCGCCGGTACCCGGGTAGTAGTAGTAGATGACGCCGACGTCGAGGCCGAAGTCACCGAACGAGTGCTTGTAGCCGCCGTAGAAGTCCATCTCGATCGGCGCGCCGTTGTACAGCGTCGAGGAGACGTTCGAGTTCCAGTTGCCGAGGTAGAAGCCCGACTTGTGGGCGAAGTCGACCCCGCCCTGGATCGTCGGCTGATAGTCGGTCTGCGAGAAACCGCGGAAGCGATAGTCGCTGCCGATCGTCAGGTTGCCGGAAATGGTGAACTCCGGCTCGGCCTTCGCCGCCGGCGCCTGGGCCAGTGCCAGCAGCGGCGCAGAACAGGCCGCGGCGACGGCGGAGGCTACGAGCGCTTTCTTCATGATGATCTTCCTTTCGATGGATCGAGGTTGGAGCGATGCTCGGGCAGAGTTACGCAACTTGCGTGCCACTTGCTGCACTGCCAGAAACGCCACCCGGAGGTGCAGAAAGCCTCGCTTGGCACCGTTGTGCGCCTCGTCAGGGTGCGATCACGCCCCAAGTCGGGGAGCCGCACCGCCCTGTGCGGCGAAGCCCAGCCCTCCGCATTCACCGCCGCGGTGCGCTGCTAGACTGGAATTCGGATCTCCGCGAACCCCTCCGGGTGTGCTGCCACTTGCCGCATGGACAAGATTTCCTTCCTCGATGACCTGCAGTCCCGCGTGTCGGAGCTCGTCCGGCAAACGCCGGCGGCAGACATGCAGAAGAATCTCAAGGCCCTGCTGACGCAGCAGTTCGCGCGGCTCGAGCTGGTCACGCGCGAGGAGTTCGACACCCAAGCCAAGGTGCTGGCGCGAGCACGCTCCAAGCTCGACGAACTGGAGCACCGCATCGCCGAGCTCGAACGCCGACCCTGAGGCGGTGGCGCCCGCGCCACAGGTGCGCGAGGTCCCCGGACGCCCCGATTGATTCACTGTCGCCCGGCCGCATCTTCAATGAAGAGACGCGGCAACCAGGGAGGCCGCCATGATCCATCTGACGTCACCCGCTGCGCGGCCCGCGGCCGTAGCGGGAATGTTCTATCCAGCCAATGCGCATACATTGCGCGCCGAAATCGATCGACTGCTCGGCGCCGCGGCGCGTCGTCTCGCACTGGCGCCCAAGGCTCTGATCGTGCCGCACGCGGGGTATCCGTATTCGGGTCCGACCGCAGCGGTGGCCTACGCTTGCCTTGCATCGCATGCCGATCACATTTCCCGGGTCGTACTGATCGGTCCGGCCCATCGCGTTGCCGTGCGCGGCCTGGCGACGCCCGGCGGTGACCGCTTCGCGACGCCGCTGGGCGAAGTGCCGCTCGACACGGCCGCACTGGCGGCGCTTGAGACCCTGCCGCACGTCAACCGCAGCGCACTCGCGCATGCCGGGGAGCACGCGCTTGAAGTGCAGCTGCCGTTCCTGCAGCGGGTGCTCCGCGGGTTCTCTCTGGTGCCCCTGCTCGTCGGCGACGCGACCGCCGACGAGGTGGCGCAGGCGCTGGATCGGGTCTGGGGCGGCGAGGAGACACTCATCGTCGTGAGCTCGGACCTGTCGCATTACCTGCCTTATGCGGAAGCCCGGCGGACCGACGCGGCAACGCTCGCAGCGATCCTGCAGCGCACGCCCGGACTGCACAGCGCACAGGCGTGCGGTGCAACGCCGATCAACGGACTGCTGCAGGTCGCGCTCCGGCGCGGCCTCGCGCCGGAGTTGCTCGATGCACGCAATTCCGGTGATACGGCGGGCGACCGTTCCCGCGTGGTCGGCTACGCGGCCGTGGCTTTCCGCGAGCCGGACCGCGGCCAGCCGCTGTTGCAGGTCGCACGCGAAGCGATCGAGAGCGAACTGCAGCCTGATGCCTCGCCTGCGGCACACACGGCAGCGTGCCTGTCGAGCCGCATCGCGAGCTTTGTCACCCTGCGGCGACACGGCGAACTGCGCGGCTGCGTCGGTGGACTGGAACCCGCTGCCGCGCTGCGCCTCGATCTGCCGCGCCATGCTCGTGCGGCAGCCTTCGACGATCCCCGCTTCCCGCCACTGCGGCTCGCGGAACTCGATGGCCTGCGCGTCGAGGTTTCCCTGCTGACGCCATCCGAAACGATCGACGCGGACACCGAGGCCGATGTGCTGGCTGCGCTGCGACCCGGCGTCGACGGCGTGATACTGACCGCGGGAAACCGGCGCGCGACCTTCCTGCCGCAGGTCTGGCACGAGATCGCCTCGGCGACCGAATTCCTGCGCCACCTGAAGCTCAAGGCCGGTTTGCACCCGGAGACGTGGTCCGCACACTTTCGCGTGGCGCGCTACACCGCCGAGAAGTGGGTGGAGGCATGAGCGCCGCACGGCCGCTCCGAAGCGCTCCCTCCCGGCGCATGGCGCGAAGGGTCCTCCAATGAGCACCGTGGCCGACGCAGGCGTCCATCCGGCGCGCTGGTGGCATGCACTGGCCGACGGGCGCATCCAGTGCGACCTCTGTCCACGCGACTGCAAGCTGCACGAGGGCCAGCGCGGACAGTGCTTCGTGCGGGCCCGGCAGCACGACGCGCTGGTCCTGACGACGTACGGACGCTCCTCGGGGTTCTGCATCGATCCGATCGAGAAGAAGCCTCTCTTCCACTTCTACCCCGGATCATCGGTACTTTCGTTCGGCACGGCCGGCTGCAACCTCGCCTGCAAGTTCTGCCAGAACTGGGACATCAGCAAGAGCCGCGACATGGATCGGCTGATGGACCGGGCGAGCCCCGCCGCGATCGCGGAAGCGGCGCTTGCCTCGGACTGCCGCAGCGTGGCCTTCACCTACAACGACCCCGTCATCTTTGCCGAGTACGCCCTCGACACGGCCGAGGCCTGCCACGCGCTGGGCATCAGGACCGTCGCCGTCACCGCGGGCTACATCCACGCCGAACCGCGACGCGAATTTTTCGCCAAGATGGACGCGGCCAACGTCGACCTGAAGGCGTTTACGGAGGAGTTCTATTTCAAGCTGACCGGGGCGCACCTGGCGCCCGTGCTCGAGACGCTGCGTTACCTGGTGCACGAAACCTCGTGCTGGACCGAGATCACGACACTGCTGATTCCGGGCCATAACGACAGCGACGCGGAACTGGGCGCGCTCGCGGAATGGATCGCACGCGAACTGGGAACCGAGGTGCCGCTGCACTTCAGCGCATTTCATCCCGACTATAAGCTGCAGGACGTCGCCGCCACGCCCGCATCGACACTGGCGCGGGCGCGCCGGATCGCGCAGGCCGCCGGCCTGCGCCATGTCTACACGGGCAACATCCACGACCCGGAGGGCGGGACCACCTACTGCCCGGCCTGCCGGGCCGAGCTGATCGTGCGCGACTGGCACCGGGTCACGGCCTACGATCTGGACGTCGCCGGCAACTGCCCGCATTGCGGGCAACGGCTCGCCGGGCGGTTCGATACGAAGCGGGGAGACTTCGGCCGACGCGTGCCGGTCCGGCTGGCTCGGGCCTGGTGAAGCCCACGCGCGCCGAAGCTAGGCGGCGGAGGCCTCGGGTGAGGATCGCTTGCGCGCCACGGCGATGATCTTGGCGGCGGTTTCGAGCTGCAGTTCGGACAGTTCCGCGTCCATGGTCGGCCGATCAATGAGGCGCACGTTCTTCTTGCGAGCGATTTCCTTCGCGCCGCGCTCGTAGCCCGCTTCCGCGATCACCGCCACGCGCAGCATCCCGATTTCGCGCGCCTGCTCGATCAGCGCCGTGATGCGATCAACCGAGACGTTGTCGTTCTGCACGACAAATGCATAGGCGCGCGCCGGATCGTCCCGATGCCGGAGCACAAGTTCGATCGGCCAGACGGCCGGTGAGGCCGGCACCTGCCGGTAACCCCGAGACTCGTACCACGCCAGTACGAGTTCGCGCAGCGGCACCGAAGGCGCCATCGAGTCCAGCATCGGCGAGGAGTCGCGCGGAGCAGCCCGCGACCCGGCCCGCGCACGCTTGGGCTCGACCACCGGCGCCGGCGGCGCCACACGCGGGCTCGGGGGGCGACTCGCTTCGTCGACCATGATCTGCGAAATCAGCTCCTCGATCGGATCGAGACCTGCTGCCGCCTGCTCGGCCGGCGTCAGTTCGCGATTGACCTGCGGCGCACTTTGTTCATAGTCGATCGGTGGCAGCGAGTGCGCACCGGGCGCGTTGTCTCCGCCCTGCGCGGCAAGCCCATGGGCCTGGCGGATCAGCGCGGCATGATCGACTTCGTCGGCGGCCGGCGTCGCCAATTCCGCCTTGCGTGGCTTGTCGCCGGACGGGGTGGCACCCAGCATCATCGCCATCGCCGCCTGTTCGCGCGCCGCTGCCTGTTCACGGATCAGCGTGGCGCGCCGGCGCGCCCAGAGGTAGAGACCCACCAGGACCAGCAGCAAGCAGAAACCAAACAGAAGCGACGACACGGCTGGAAGATTTGCGCCGGCAAGCGAACATGCCGGAATCCGACGGAGCCTCCATCGTGACACGAGTCAACCGGGCTGCCCAACCAAATATCGGGTTAAACCGGTCATTTTTCGGGACGCGGCGAGTGTGTGCGCCGCCCCTGCGGGTCTCAGCGGACCCGGCGTCTGGAATCGGCCGGCAATTCAGCGGATCGGCCGGCGAGCCACCGGGCGCACCCCGATAGAATCGATTCCGCTTCGCCTTCATCCATGTCGATCGCCATCGTTCGCACCCGCGGCCTGTCCGGCATGTATGCGCCGCAGGTCACGGTCGAGGTTCATCTGGCCAATGGGCTGCCGTCGTTCACGCTGGTCGGACTGCCGGAGACCGAAGTGCGCGAATCGCGCGAGCGCGTCCGCGCCGCGCTGCTGACGAGCCGCTTCGAGTTCCCGACGCGACGGATCACGGTGAATCTGGCGCCGGCGGATCTGCCCAAGGAGTCGGGCCGTTTCGACCTGCCGATCGCGCTCGGGATCCTCGCTGCCACCGGGCAGATCCCGACGCGGACGCTCGACCAGTACGAATTTGCCGGCGAACTCTCACTGACCGGAGAACTGCGGCCGGTCCGCGGAACGCTGGCCATGGCCTACGCCGTCTCCAGGTCAGAGCACACCGTCGGCCCGCGTCGCGGATTCGTGGTGCCGGATGAGAGTGCCGATGAAGCCGCGCTGGTGGGCGGCATCCCGATCTTTCCAGCGCGCACGCTGCTGCAGGTCGTCGAGCACCTGCGCGCCGAGGCCGGCGACAGCTCGGCCCGGGCGATCGCCGAGCATCACGCGATGGTGCGGCTGACGCCGCCGATCTATCCGGACCTGTTCGACGTCAAGGGCCAGCTCGCCGCGCGCCGCGCGATCGAGGTTGCGGCGGCCGGCGGACACAGCGTTCTTCTGGTCGGTCCGCCGGGCACCGGCAAGACGATGCTGGCGCAGCGCTTTGCCGGCATCCTGCCGCCGATGACCACCCACGAGGCGCTCGAATCGGCGGCGGTGCTGAGCCTGGTCGGCCAGTTTGCGCCGCAGCGCTGGGCCACGCGGATCTTCCGTACGCCGCATCACACCGCGAGCGCGGTGGCGCTCTGCGGTGGCGGCTCGCCGCCAATGCCGGGCGAGATTTCGCTCGCCCACCACGGCGTGCTGTTCCTCGATGAGCTGCCCGAGTTCGACCGCAGGGTGCTCGAGACACTGCGACAGCCGCTCGAATCAGGAAAGATCACGATCTCGCGCGCGGCGCGCCAGGTCGACTTCCCGGCGCGCTTCCAGTTGGTTGGCGCGATGAATCCGTGTCCGTGCGGATACTTCGGCCACGCCTCGATCGCCTGCCGCTGCACGCCCGACATGGTGGCGCGCTACCAGGACCGCATTTCCGGGCCACTGCTCGACCGCATCGACATGCGTGTGGAAGTGAACTCGCTGCCCGAAGAAGTGATCGTCGCCCTGCCGGACGGCGAGCCGACGCGCTTCGTGGCCGAGCGCGTGCGCAAGGCGTATGACCGATCGATTGCCCGCCAGGGCAAGCTCAACGACCAGTTGCAGGGCGCCGAGCTGGAGGAAGCCTGCGCCATCGACGAGCCGGTGCAGAAACTGCTGCACGCCGCCAGCGTGCGCCTGGGCTGGTCAGCGCGGGCGTATCACCGCGTGCTGAAGGTGGCCCGGACGATCGCCGACCTGGCCGATGCAGAGGGGATCGCCTCGCAGCACGTGGCCGAGGCGATCCAGTACCGGCGTTCGCTGCGCGACACCGGGTAGCTACGGCCGGCCGAGGAAGAGGTAGATGGCACTGTTCTCCTTGCTCGAATAGCCGAAACCGACGTACAGCGGGCCAAGCGGCGAATCGACGCCCAGGAACACCGACCCGGCCAGGACATTGAGGTATCCGTCCACCGGCTGGCCATTCCAGACCGGGATCAGTGGCTTAGCCCGAGCGGCTTCGGCCGAGGCACCGAGGTACACGCCTTCGAAGAACGGGATGTCCCCCATCTTGGTTCGGTAGACGAGCCGGCCGAACTGGAAGTCCTGGGTCTTGATCTGCTGGCGCTGCAGCCCCGACAGATTGAGGAAGCCGCCGAGGTTGAACTGGTCGTAGATCGGAATGTCATCGCTGCCGAGCTTGCCGCCGGCTGTCACCAGCGCCTCCAGCGTGTGCCGGCCCCAGGTCGCCGCCCCGTTGAGCCTTGCATCCCACTTGGTGTACTCGTCGTCGGCGCCTAGCGCCGAGAGCGACGAGTAGACGCCCGCCGATGCGAAGTAACCCCGGTGCGGGAAGTTGACGCTGTCGAGACGATCGAATCGCGCCAAGCCTTGAAGGGCGCCGATCGTCGTCGCTGCCCGGTTGGGGAAGAACAGGCCGCCGCTTTGCAGCTCGAAGGTGCGCCGGCCATAGGCCGCGCCGAGGCGAACCTCGCCGTACTCGATGATGTTGGCGCCTACATCCAACTGCGCCACCCATGAGGTGTCCTGGTACTCGGCGACGCGCACATCGTCGGAAAACAGGTACCAGGGATCGATCGCGTAGCGCAGCTGCGGCGAAATGAAGAAATACTGGCGCGGCCCGAGCGGCTGATAGAACTCGGTGCCGAGCAGCACGTTCGTGCCCAGCACGACGTCATTGCGCCACTCCGCGCCCCACGCGTTGAGCCACTTGGCGCGGTGCGACGCGTACAGGTTGAAATTGGCACTCTTGCCGAGATCGGCATCGAGCTCCAGTCCGAAGCGGAAGAAGTGGCGTTCGGGCTTTTCCTTGACCAGGATGACCAGGGTCTGCTTGCCGTCGATCTCCTCGACCGTGTAATTGACGTTCTCGAAGTCGCCCCGGCCGTAGACGCGGCGCATGTCCAGGTCGATCTTGTCGCGTTCGATCGGATCACCGACCTGCGTACGCAGCGACTGCAGCACGACCACCGGCGACACCCGCGCGGTTCCTTCGACCTTGATCGCCTCGACAATGACCGGCGCGGACGCCGTCGGCGCCGCCTGCTGGCTGCGCAGCATCGCGTACTGCTCGGGCGGCAGCGACAACACGCGCAGGCGATCGGCCACTTTCCAGGCCGCCTCCTCGCCGATTGGCACCGCCGTCACCAGGTTGTCGAAATCGGCGGAAGAGAAATTGCCCAGCTCCGGCACGATCAGCACGTCGCCGCCGCGCAGTTCCTTCAGCGAGCGGGCCACGTTCTGCTCGGTCAGAATGTTGATCATCTGCATCGTCACGCTGAGCACTGAGGTGATCTCGTCGGGACGCAGCAGCGGCGTGCCGAGATTGACCGCGATGATGACGTCGGCGCCCATCGCGCGGGCGATGTCGATCGGCAGGTTGCGCACCAGCCCGCCGTCGACCAGCTGCCGCTTGCCGATGGTCACCGGGGCGACAGCCCCGGGGACCGACATCGAGGCGCGGATCGCCTGCACCACGCTTCCATCCTTCAGCACGACCATCTCACCGGTGCCGATGTCGGTGGCAATCGCGCGGAACGGAATCGGCAGTTCATCGAAGCTGCGCACATTGGCGATCTGCACCAGCTTGCGCAACTCGCCCTCCAGCGCCACCCCGGTGACGATGCCCTTGGGCAGGACGACGCCGTCCTTGCCGATGCCCAGTTCCGGAATCAGGTACGGCAGTTGGTCGTCGGACTTCTGCCGCATCGACTGGTCGGCGCGCGGTGGCTTGTCGGTGAACAACGACGCCGTCGTGATCTTCGCGACCGCCGCTTCCATTTCCGGAATCGTCAGGCCCGTGGCATACGCCGCACCGACGATCGATCCCATGCTGGTGCCGGCAATTACGTCGACCGGAACGCGCAGCTCCTCGAGCACCTTGAGCACGCCGATGTGCGCCGCGCCGCGCGCACCGCCGCCCGAGAGCACCAGGCCGACCTTGGGTCGACCGAGCGGCTTGCTCGTGACCTCGGATTGCGGCGCGGCGACCTGGGCGTAAGCCGCCCCGATCCACGTCGCCAGCAGCACCGGCACCAGCGCGCATGCCCAGCGCGCCCACGACCGACGATTCTTCATGGCTCCCCCAGAACCTCGTTCGCGGCGCAGTCTAAGTGATCGACCGCGTGTATCGCGCGCGCGGCAGCGGGCGGCGCCGCTGTCGTATCGTTCGTTCTGCGTCCAGCCCGCAGGCCGCGCCCTTGGCCTTTATGCAGACCTCTGCCACTGACAACCTGAACGTCGTCGGCCTCGACGACATGCCGTCGCCGTCGCAGGTCAAGCACGATTTGCCGCTCGAGCCGGCCGGCGCCCGCACGGTGCAGCGCGGCCGCGAGCAGCTGACGCGCATCCTCGATCGCGAGGATGCGCGGCTCTTCGTCGTGGTCGGGCCGTGCTCGATCCACGATCCCGCCGCAGCGCTCGACTATGCGCGGAGGCTGCGCGCGCTCGCCGACGAGCTGGCCGATGTGCTGCTGCTGGTGATGCGCGTCTACTTCGAGAAGCCGCGCACCGTGACTGGCTGGAAGGGGTTCATCAATGATCCGGACATGGACGACTCGTTCCGCATCGGCCTCGGCATGCGGCGCGCGCGCGAGTTGCTGCTGGCATTCGCCGATCTCGGGCTGCCGACCGGCAGCGAGGCGCTCGATCCGCTGTCGCCGCAGTACCTCGCGGATCTGATCAGCTGGTATGCGATCGGCGCCCGGACCACCGAGTCGCAGACGCATCGCGAGATGGCGAGCGGACTATCGACGCCGGTCGGATTCAAGAACGGCACCGATGGCGGCCTCGACGTCGCCATCAACGCGATCCGCTCGGCGCGTTCGCCTCACAGTTTTCTCGGTATCGGGCCCGACGGCCGCGCCGCGATCGTCCGCACGCGCGGCAATCGACTCGGGCACGTCGTTCTGCGCGGCGGCGGCGGACGGCCGAACTACGACACGGTCAGCGTGCGACTGGCGGAAGCAGCGCTGCAGAGGGCCGGATTGCCGGCCAACATCGTCGTCGACTGCTCGCACAGCAACTCGATGAAGGACCCGGCGTTGCAGCCGCTGGTGTTCATGGATTGCGTGCACCAGATCAAGGAAGGCAACCACTCGATCGTCGGCCTGATGCTGGAGAGCCACCTTGGCGCGGGCAACCAGCCGATCCCGGCCGACCTCGCGCAGCTGCGCTACGGTGTCTCGGTAACCGACGCCTGCATCGACTGGGCAACCACCGCCGACCTGCTGCGACGAGCCGCCGCCGAACTGCGCCCGGCCCTCGCGGCACGCGCGAGCCACTGAACTCGCGCAGCGCGAGCGGTTACTACTGGTTCACCGGCATCGTGAACTCGGGCCCCTTGCCCGACGCCGGATCGGGCCAGCGCTGCATGACGCTCTTGTAGCGCGTGTAGAAGCGCACGGCCTCTTCGCCGTACGCATGGTGGTCGCCGAACAGCGACCGCTTCCAGCCGCCGAAGGAGTGGAACGCCATCGGTACCGGAATCGGCACATTGATGCCGACCATGCCGGCCTGCACGCGGCGCGCGAATTCGCGCGCGGTGCCGCCGTCGGTCGTGTAGCAGGCCACGCCGTTGCCGAACTCGTGGCTGTTGACCAGCTGCAATGCGGAGGCGAAGTCGGGCACCCGCACCATCGTCAGCACCGGGCCGAAGATCTCCTCGCGGTAGATCGTCATGTCCGGCCGCGCGTGGTCGAACAGCGTCGCACCGAGGAAGAAGCCCTTCTCGCGGCCGGCCACGGCGTGCTTGCGACCGTCGAGCACGAGCCTGGCGCCCTCCTTCACGCCCTGGTCGATGTAGCCCAGGATCTTCTGCCGATGCGCGGCGGTCACGACCGGGCCCATGTCGGCATCCGGTTCCATGCCGTCCTTGATCCGCAGCTTCGCGATGCGCGGCTTCAGCTTCTCGATCAGTTCGTCGCCAATGTGCCCGACCGCCACGCCGACCGAGATCGCCATGCAGCGCTCGCCCGCGGAGCCGTAGGCCGCGCCCACCAGTGCATCGGCGGCCTGGTCGAGGTCCGCATCCGGCATCACGACCATGTGATTCTTCGCTCCGCCCAGCGCCTGCACGCGCTTGCCGTGCACCACACCCTGCTGCTGGATGTATTCGGCGATCGGCGTGGAGCCGACGAAGCTCACTGCGGCGATGCCCGGATGCTGCAGGATCGCGTCGACAGCCGCCTTGTCACCCTGCACGACGCTGAACACGCCGTCCGGGAGCCCGGCCTGCTGCAGCAGTTCCGCGATCAGCAGCGATGCGCTCGGATCGCGCTCGGACGGTTTCAGGATGAAGGCATTGCCGCATACCAGCGCCAGCGGGAACATCCACATCGGCACCATGCACGGGAAGTTGAACGGCGTGATGCCGGCGACGACACCGAGCGGCTGGCGCAGCGAGTAGTTGTCGATGCCCCCGCCGATGTTGTCCGAAAACTGGCTCTTCAGCAGTTGCGGCGCGCCGCAGGCGAACTCGACGATTTCGAGGCCTCGCTGGACTTCGCCCTTGGCATCGGAAACGACCTTGCCGTGCTCGCGCGTGATGATGCGGGCCAGCTCGTCGTGATGGCGGTCGAGCAGTTCCTTGAAGCGGAACATCACCCGCGCGCGGTTCAGCACCGAGGACTCGGCCCAAGCGGGCCAGGCAGCGCGCGCGGCGTTGACCGCTGCGTCGACGATGGCGGCATCGGCCAGGCGCACCAGGCCCGTCACTTCGCCGGTTGCAGGATTGAAGACTTCGCCAGTGCGCCCGGCGGCTCCGTCCACGCGGCGACCGGCGATCCAGTGCGTGATGTCCGCGAGTTGCGCTTCGTTCTTGCCCATGTCCTTACTCGATCGACTGGAGTGCCGTGCGGATCGTTTCGACGATGCGCGCGATCTGCGCTTCCTCGATGATCAGCGGCGGCGACAGCGCCAGGATGTCGCCGGTGAAGCGCACCAGCACGCCGGCCTCGAAGCACTTCACGTGCGCTTCGAGCCCGCGCCGGCCGACCGCGCCCGCGCGCGGCTCGAGCTCGATACCGCCCACCAGGCCGAGGTTGCGGATGTCGATGACGTGGCGCGCACCCTTCAGCGAGTGCAATGCCGCCGCCAGTTTCGGTGCCATCGCCTGCGACCGCGCGAAGAGCTGCTCGTCGACGTAGAGCTGCTGAGTCGCCAGCAGCGCCGCGCACGCCAGCGGGTGCGCGGAATACGTGTAGCCGTGCAGGAATTCGATCTGCCCTTCGGGCGCGGCGTTGACGATGGTGTCGTAGATCTCGTTCTTTGCGATCACGGCCCCCATCGGCACTGCGGCGTTGTTGATCGCCTTGGCGCAGGTCAGCAGGTCGGGCGTGATGTTGAAGTAGTGCGCGGCGAACGGCGTGCCGAGCCGGCCGAAGCCGGTAATGACCTCGTCGAAGATCAGCACGATGCCGTGCTTCTTGCATGTGGCTGCAAGTTTCTCAAGGTAGCCCTGCGGCGGGATCAGCACCCCCGCCGAGCCAGCCATCGGCTCGACAATGACCGCCGCAATGTTGCTCGGGTCGTGGAACGCGACCAGACGCTCCAGTTCGTCGGCGAACTCGGCGCCATGGGTCGGCTGGCCTTGCGAGAATGCATTGCGCGCCAGGTCGTGCGTCGAGCGGATGTGGTCGACGCCCGCCATCAGCGCCGGGAACGCCTTGCGGTTGCCTGGGATGCCACCGGCCATCGTGCCCCCGATGTTGACGCCGTGGTAGCCGCGCTCGCGGCCAATGATGATGCGACGGCTCGGCTCGCCGCGCGCGCGGTGATACGCGAGCGCCATCTTGATCGCCGTGTCCGCCGACTCGGACCCTGAGTTGGTGAAGAACACCCGCTGCATGCCCGCCGGCGCAAGCTTTGCCACAGCCGTGGCCGCCTCGAACGCGATCGGATGCGCCATGCTGAACGGCGGCGCGTAGTCCATCGTCGCGGCCTGACGCTGCACGGCTTCGACGATCGGCTTGCGGTTGTGGCCGGCGTTGACGCACCACAGGCCCGCGGTGCCATCGAGCACCTGCCGCCCGTCCGGCGTCCAGTAGTACATGCCGTCGGCCTTCGCCAGCAGCCTCGGCGCCGCCTTGAACGCGCGGTTCGCCGTGAACGGCATCCAGAAGTGTTCGAGCGTGCTGGCGTGGACCGAGGGATTCTCGAGCTTCATGGCGGACCTCCTAGGGCTGCAAGCGGAACGAGGTGAAGAAAGTGTCGAGCGCGTTCGGCTCGATGGCGCCTTCGCCACCCAGGGCAATGACCTCGAACAAGCGATCATCGACGATGAAGAAGCGGGCTGCAAGCGCGGTGGTTCGCCCGTCCGCCCCGGCGCGGCCCTTGGCCTCGACCCGTTGCCCGGCCTTTACTGCGTGGGGCGATCCCGGCGCCAGGATCAGTGCGGCGGGCGCCGAGCTCGTTACCGTGCCCCCGATGTTGCGCACCAGGCCATCGCGGAAATGGGCGATCGCGCGCTCCCGCGCCGCGGCATCGGCCGCCACCGCCGCTGGCAGGCGGACCACGCCAACTGCGAACATGGCCGCGCCGACACCGGTGGACGTCATGGACACCGGGAGTTTCTGTCCCTCGAACTCGACGTCGCGCGCCACCGTCTGCGCCCGCCCCGGCAGCATGACGCTGTAGCCATCGGGCGACTTCAGCTCGCGCCATTCGAGGCGCTCGCTGCAGCCGGCGAGCAGCGCAAGCGTGAGCAGCCAGGCGGATGCGAGGCCGCGGACCCTGACGTTCATGGACAAGCTGCCATCGATTTGGAGTGCCGCGGCCCTGAAACAAAAAGAGCCGGGGTGGCCCGGCTCTGACTCGACACCCCGAGCGCTACCGGGATCTGGCCGGCCGCGGCTGCGCCGGAGCGACCGGCTTGCGGCCCTGCGGCCGCTTCTTGCCGTAGCTGCCGTTGTAGATCTTGCCGCGTCGTGTGCGTTTGTCGCCTTTGCCCATCGTGAACGTCTCCGTTGGCTCCACAAGTTGGATCGTGTGAATCAGTATAGCGGCGGCACCCTGTAGGCGAGGTTCCTACGCGCGCGCGGCAGGAAACCCGACTAGCGCGAAGATTCCACACTTTGCTGCCGCAGTCTGCCGTATCAGCGGCGGCTGCGCGGCGCTAAGGTGGCGCTGTGCTCGAAAGCGAGGTGCCCTCATGATTCAGGAACATTTTCCGCTGGCCGCACTGGTCACCACGGCCCTGCCGCTTGCACTGGGCGATGGCGCTCTTTTCATCCTCAGCTTCGTGGGAGTGATCCTCATGCTCCCGTTCGTCTATGGGCAGGAAGTCGACAAGATCGTCGAAGCCACGGTCGCCCGCATCGACGACCGTCCCTGACCTGGCCCGCCCGGAGGGGCGCGGCGATCACCTCAGCCGATCGATCACATCGGCCTACAATCAAGCGCCATCGACACGTCGTCGTCGGCGCCTCCTCGCGGGCAACGCGACGGCACACTGACACTTCCCTGCGGCGCCTGCCGCACTGCCACCGCCCATGTCCCTCGTTGTCTTTCGTTCGAAGGCCGCCGGCGAGATCTTCATGTTCGCCGAAACGACGCGCCGCATCCTTGAAATCATCGGTCGCCCTGACGCTTCGCGGGGTGTGATCACCGCGGAACAGGTCCCCGAAGCCCTGAGCCGCCTGGTGGCGGCCGTCGAGCAGGAAAAGGCGCAAGCCAGGGAGGCCGCGGCGGCCGCCGAGCAGGACGACCGGCGCGGCAAGGAGGGTGCGGCCGCAGAGGCGCCGATCACTCTCGGCCAGCGCGCCTTTCCGCTAATCGAGATGCTGCGCGCTGCGCAGAAGCGACAGGTCGACGTCACCTGGGGTGTCTGAAGCCGGCCGGCGACCGCCCGCGCCGGCTGGCGCGACTGACCGCCGGAAGTGAGGTCCGCGCCGCCGGGCCATAGAATCAATCGCAAGCAACGCCGCCCGCTCGTGAACCCGCCGACCACCCACACCAAGACCGGACTCGCCCGCCAGGCCTGGCTGGTACTGCTCGCGGCCGTCCTGATGGCCGGTGGCGTCGTGCTCGCGTTGCGGGCACTGTCGTTTGATGCTGAAGTGCATCAGCGCTACGACTACGCGCTGACCCTGTCGCAGGCGGCACTCGAGGTCCAGCACAGCAGTGCCGATCTGCGCGCATGGCAGGCTCGCAATGGCCGCGAGCTGCCGCGCGCGGCCGAACCCGCCACGTCCGCGTCCGAGTTCGCGGCGCTGGGCAAGCTCGCGGGCGATCTGCGCCGACGCCTGGAACGCCTGGCCGAACTCGAGATGCCAGCCGATCACCATGCGAAGCTGGCGCCACTGAAGCAGACGCTGCTGGGCTTTGAGCGGATCGCCTGGCAGGCCGTTGAGCCGGGCAGCGATGGCGCAGGGCCCTCGCGCGCCGCGATGCTGGCCTCGTCGGCGGAGTTCGATGCACTCGAGCATTCGCTGACCGAGCTGGTCAGCAGTACCCATGCCCGCGCTGCCGCCTCTGCGCGGCAGGCTGAAGGGCTCAGCGAGACGGCGCGCGTTGCGCTGATTGCCTTTTCGGCGACCGCCCTGCTGCTGGCCTTGACGCTGATCGGTCTCACGCTGCGTACGCTGCGCGCCAACAACGCCCTGCTCGACCGCATGTCGCATCTCGCCCAGGAGGATGGGCTGACAGGCATTGCCAATCGCCGCACGCTCGACGAGGCGCTGCCGGTCGAGTTTGCGCGCGCGCGGCGCAGCGGGCAGCCGCTGACATTGGTCATGATGGATCTCGATCACTTCAAGCGCTACAACGACCGGCGCGGTCATGCCGCGGGCGACGCTCTGTTGCGCGGTGCGGCCCAGGCCTGGCTCAAGCAGATGCGGCCCACCGATCTGCTGGCGCGCTATGGAGGCGAGGAGTTCACGCTCGTGCTGCCGGCCTGCACGGCCGACCAGGCCGCGCAACTGGTCGATCGACTTCGACCGCTGATGCCGGACCGGCAGACGTTCTCCGCCGGCATCGCGACGTGGGAAGCGACCGAAACTCCCACCGAACTGCTGCAGCGCGCCGACCGCGCCTTGTCACTGGCCAAGAAGGGCGGGCGCAATCGCACGATGATCGCAGGCCGTGAATTGCAGGCGACCTTGCCGCTGGAGATCGCCGCGACATCATGAAGCCGCGCATCCTGGTGGTGGAAGACGAACCCGCCATCGCCGACACGATCGTCTATGCGCTCGCCACCGACGGCTTCGAGCCCGACTGGTGCGGCACCGGCGCCGACGCACTGAAGGCCGTCCGGCAGCGCGGCCCGGCGCTGGCGGTCCTCGACATCGGCCTGCCCGACACCAACGGTTTCGAACTCTTCCGTCAGCTGCGCGAACTCGATCCTGCGTTGCCGGCCATCTTCCTGACTGCGCGCTCAAGCGAAGTCGATCGCGTCGTCGGACTCGAACTGGGCGCCGATGACTACATGGCCAAGCCGTTTTCGCCGCGCGAACTCGTCGCGCGCGTGCGCAGCGTGCTGCGGCGGACGCAGCGGACGGCGCCGTCGCCGCCCGCCGTCACGGGCGTGTTCAGCGTCGACGACGAGAAGAAATCGATCCGCTTTCGCGGCCGTCCGCTGGAGCTGTCGCGCACCGAGTATCGCCTGCTGAAGGTACTGGTCGAACGTCCGGGCCGCGTGTTCTCGCGCGACGAACTGATGGAGCGCGCGTGGGACGATCCGGCAGCCGCTTTCGACCGCACCGTCGATGCCCACGTGAAAGCGCTGCGCGCGAAGCTGCGCGAGGTCGACGCCACCGTCGACCCGATTTCGACGCACCGCGGCATGGGCTATTCACTGCGCGAGGACCTTGCCTGAGCACGCGGACCCGTCTCGCGCGCACCGCGCCTAAGCGCTGCGAAGGGAAAGTTCCCGTGCCCGCAGCACTGGCAGGAACCTGATGTCGAAGCGCACGCGCATCTTCCTCGGCGTCGTCGCGGTCTACATCGCGGCGGTGGTCTTCCTCCTGTATCGCGTCAGTCTCGATCTCGATCCGCGCTACCGCGAGTCGGCCGAGGAGTCGCTGGTCGACACCGCCAACCTGCTCGCCACGCTGCTGGAACGCCAGGCCTACAGCGGTGTGATCCAGACCGAGGACCTGGAGCGCACATTGCAGCAACTGGTCAAGCGGCCGCTCAACGCCCGCATCTTCAACGTCCAGAAGACGCGCATCGACCTGCACGTCTATGTGACCGACGCCAATGGCATCGTGCTGTTCGACTCGGCGGGACGCGACGTCGGCAAGGACTATCGCACTTGGATCGACGTCGGCCGCACACTGGCCGGCCAGTACGGCGCCCGCACGACCCTTGCCGACCCTGGCGATCTGACGTCCGCCGTCATGTACGTGGGCGCGGCGATCCGCGAGCGCGGGTCGCCCGATGCCGCCGACGAGATCGTCGGCATGGTCGGCGTGGGCAAGCCGATCGCTGCGTTTTCTCCCTTCATCGCGAATGCCCGCGACAAGCTCATCATCGTCGGCGTCATCGCGGTGGCGGCCTTCGCACTGCTGCTGCTGATGGTCACCGTCTGGCTGGTCCGGCCGTTCGGCCTCGTGACCGATGTCTGGCGTGCGTTGCGCGCGCGGCCCGGCGAGGCGCGCCCACTGGCGCACTCAGTGCGGGCGGCGTTTTCGGACATGCGCGACGCGCTTGCGGGCAAGAGTTATGTCGACGAGTACGTCGCGGCGCTGACGCATGAGATCAAGAGTCCGCTTGCCGCGATCCGCGGCGCCGCCGAACTGCTGCGCGAACCGCTGCCCGAGGACGCCCGCATCCGTTTCGTCGGCAATGTGGAAGAGCAGGCCCGGCGCGCGCAGGATCTGGTGGAGCGCATGCTCGAGCTGTCGGGCCTGGAGCGCAAGCGTGCGCTGCCGCAGAAGGAAATCGTGGCACTGGCCGAGCTCGCCGACGCCGTACGCGGCGAAATGACGCCGCTGGCCACACAGCGCAACGTCGAGGTCTTCATCGATGTCGATCCCGATCTCACCGTCGTGGGTGACCGATTCCTGCTGCAGCGGGCCCTGGCGAACCTGGTGTTCAACGCGGTGGAGTTCTCCCCGCGGGAATCCACCGTCACCGTCGACGCGCAAGAGGTGCGCGGACGGGTGGAGCTGACAGTGCGCGACCACGGACCGGGCCTGCCGCCGTTCGCCGAGGAGCGGGTGTTCGAGAAGTTCTTCTCGCTGCCGCGGCCGGACACGGGCCGCAAGGGAACGGGGCTCGGCCTGGCCTTCGTACGCGAGGTCGCGACGCTGCACGGCGGCGCCGCCAGGCTGACGAACCATCCTGAAGGTGGCGCCATCGCCACGCTCGCGCTGCCGCGCCGACCTTTGCGCTAACCGCGACGCCTCAGCGCGGTCGCGTCATCAGCAGTGCATGCACGGCGCTCCGCAGCCGGGCCGGCGCCACCAGCTTGGTGAGCAGCAGCAGGCCGCTTTCCTTCACACGGCCTTCACATTCGATGCGCTGTCACTTCGTCATCGCTTCGCACGCGGCGCCGATCGTTCGTCCCGTGCCCGCACCGCGGGCCTTTCGAGGAGAACGAGATGACGGCCTTGACCTTGCTTCGAGACGGCGCCGCGACGGCGGCCCAACTGCTGGCCCTGCTGTTCGCGGCACCGGCCGCAGCCGCGCCCCCCGCCCCCGCCATGCCGACGACGGTGGCTCGTGTCGAACCGGGCACCGCGACGTCGCTGCCGCCGCCGCTGCTCGTGGCCCGCGACCTGCACCTGGCGAGTTCCGCATTCGATGTGCGCCTGCTCGGATCGCTGGCCGACATCCGCGTTGTGCAGGCCGTCCACAACGCGAGCGAGCGTCCAATTGACCTTGGCGCGCGAATGCCGGCCACGGACTGGCAGGTCGAGCGCCTCCGTGTCGAGCGCGCTGGACATGCGGTCGATCTTGTCGAGGGCGACTTCGACGGCTGCGGCGGCGACGACGCCGATCCGCACGACGGGCACGCACAAGCGGCGCTCGACGAGGTACTCGCCGATGTTCTATCGCTGCCGGCGGGCCAGCAGGCGACGGTCGAGGTCGTCGCCATCGACGTTCTCGAACAGCAGGCAGGCGCCTGGCGCCTCGCCCTGCCAGCGACGATTCTTCCGCTCACTGCGCAGGCCGTCCTGATCCACCCGACTGAAGGACCCGTGCTGATCGTCGTGCCACCGGCCGGCAGCCGTGGCGAAGCCACGTTGACGCTGCGGCCCGACGGCGGCGCCGCGCAAGTCATCGCACTCGGTCGTGCGGATGGCGCCGCCTTTGCGGTGCCCCTCGCTGACGCCACCGCGGCGGCGCAACTCGCCGCAGGCGCCGTCGAGTTCGAGGTTACGCACGGTGGCCAAGGGGTTTGGACGAGCCTGCCGCCCTCGGTACGTCAGGCCGACTTCGGCACGGTCGCCCGCCACTCACGCTGAATGGGCACGACGATGTTCACTTCGAAACCTACCCGAGCGGTCGGCTCGTGGCTGCTGGCCGTGCTCGGCGCCGCCAGCCTGATGCTGTGCCTGCTGTCGGGGCCAGTGCGGGCCCAGCCGGCCGAGGGCGCCGACAAGCCGCTTTCTCCCTACTTCGCTGTCGATCAGGCGGCCCCCGGCGTCGATGCACTGCCGCTGAAGTCGACCGAGGTCGACGTCAAGGTGAGCGGCGTCATCGCCGACGTGCGCGTGACCCAGCGCTACCGCAACGAAGGCTCCACGCCGATCGAGGCGCGCTACGTCTTTCCGGCCTCCACGCGTGCGGCGGTCACGGCGATGACCATGCGCATCGGCGATCGCGTCGTGCAGGCGCAGATCCGCGAGAAGCAGGCCGCGCGCCGCGAGTACGAGGGTGCCAGGCGCGAGGGCAAAAGCGCGTCGCTGCTCGAGCAGCACCGCCCCAACGTCTTCCAGATGGCGATTGCCAACGTGATGCCCGGTGACGAGATCGCCGTCGATCTGCGCTACACAGAGACCATCGTTCCGACCGACGGCCTGTATCGCTTCGTGTTCCCGACCGTCGTCGGGCCGCGCTACAACGGCGCACCGGGGCGCGAGAGCCACCAGCCCGAAACCTGGATCGCCCAGCCCACGTTGCGCGCTGGCGTCGCTCCGAAGGCGGCGTTCGGCATGAAGGTCGAGATCAGCGCTCCGGTTCCGGTGCAGGAACTGCGTTCACCGACGCATCGACTCGAAGTCGCCGGAGGTGATCGCAGCGTGCGGGCCACGCTGCCTCCTGCGGCGGAGCATGCGGACCGCGACATCGTCCTTGAATACCGCCTGGCCGGTCGCGAGATCGCTTCCGGCGTGCTGCTGCACGAAGGGCCCGGAGAGAGCTTCTTCCTTGCAATGATCGAGCCGCCGGCGCGCGTGCCGAGCACCGCGATCGTCCCGCGCGAGTACGTCTTCGTGCTCGATGTCTCGGGATCGATGCACGGATTTCCGATCGAGACGGCCAAGACACTGCTGCGCGGCCTGGTCGGCAACCTGCAGCCCACCGACACTTTCAACATCGTCCCGTTTGCCGGCGGCCACTCGAAGCTGGCGTCGCAGTCGCTGCCCGCCACGCGGGAGAACATCGACGCGGCAATCCGCTTCATCAACGCGCAACGCGGCGGCGGTTCGACCGAGTTGCTGGCAGCGCTGCGGGCGGCCCTCGCCATGCCATCGGACGCGGAGCGCGCACGCAGCTTCGTCGTCATCACCGATGGCTACGTGTCGATCGAGAAGGAAGCCATGGACCTGGTTCGTGCCAACCTTGGCGCGGCCAACGTGTTCGCCTTCGGCATCGGATCGTCGGTCAACCGCCACCTGATCGAAGGCCTCGCCCGCGCCGGCCGCGGTGAATCGTTCGTCGTGCTGAATGCAAACCAGGCGGCGATCGAGGCCGATCGCTTCCGCAATTACATCGAAGCTCCCGTGCTGACGCGCATCCGTGTGGCATTTCGCGGCTTCGACGTCTACGACGTCGACCCGCCGCAGGTGCCGGACCTCTTCGCCCAGAGGCCGATCATATTGACTGGGAAGTTCCGCGGCACGCCCACCGGTTCGATCGAGATTGAAGGCATCTCCGCCGCCGGGGCGTTCCGCCGCTCGATCGATGCCGCGGCGGGCGCGAGTAGACGCGACGCGCCCGCGCTCGCGACGCTGTGGGCGCGCAGCCGCATCGCCACGCTCGGCGACTACCAGAAGCTGGTCAACGATTCCGCGGCGGCGCAGGAGATCACCGCGCTCGGGCTGAAGTACGGACTGCTCACCGACTACACGTCCTTCATCGCCGTCGACCAGGTCGTGCGCAACCCGACCGGCCAGCAGACGAGCGTCGATCAGCCGCAGCCCCTTCCAGCGGGCGTCAGCGAACTGGCCGTCGGCCAGGTGCCGAGCACGCCCGAGCCGGAATTCCTGTCGATGACGCTCGCTGCTGGCGGCCTGGTGTGGTGGCTGCGCCGTCGGCGCGGCCGGGAGCAACGGCGTGCGCACTGAGGTCTACGCGCGTATCGGCCGCACGGTGCCGTCGCCGCTGTACGGGTTGCTGGTCGAGACCGGACCTCGCGCCGCCGGCCCGGCGATCTCTCCGGCAGGCTGGCGCGTGGCAATGCCGCCGCGCGCGTGGTGCCTGCCGGTCGTCCTGCTGGCGGCCCTCTGGCCGCACTGGACCTATATCGCAAGGCGCCTGGTCGACGGGTCCGACGAGCCGTGGGGCATCCTCGCACTCGCGACCGTCATGGTCCTGCTATGGCGCGACCGCGCCGCGCTGGTCACGCCGCCGCGCGCAGCACTGGTGGCCAGCGGCGCGCTGGCGATCATCGCGGCACTTGCGGAGCTCGCGCTGCCGGATCTCGCCGCCGCCGCGATCGCCATGCTGGCCGTCGGCACGTACCTGGTGCATGCACTGCGGCGTCCGGCCACGCCGCTCGTTGTGCTGCTGCTGCTTGCCTTGCCGATCATTGCGTCGCTGCAGTTCTATCTCGGCTTTCCGTTGCGATTGCTCGTTGCCCACGCCAGCGCGCTGCTGCTCTCGCTCGTCGGAATCAACGCCACGGCTGCCGGTGCGTCGATCGTGCACGACGGCACCACGGTACTGATCGATGCGCCGTGCGCCGGCATCGGCATGCTGTGGATCGGCAGCTTCATCGCCGCTCTGCTTTCCTACCTGCACGCCGCCGACGCACGCCGGACGCTCCTGAATGGAGTCTCCGCGGCTCTCCTGGTGCTGCTCGCGAACATCGCCCGCAACGTGGTCCTTTACTTCCCGGAGTCCGGCCGCGTGCACTGGCCCGCGTGGTCGCACGAGGCAGTGGGACTGCTGGCACTGGCCGCCGCAATCGTGCCGCTGGCATGGCTCGCCTCGCGGAGGTCTTCATGAACGTACGAACCTTTTTCGTCGGCGCCCTGCTGGTCGCGGGCGTGTTGCCTATGGCAGCGCAGTTCTCGCTGCTGCAGGCGGGCGGACGACCCCTGCGGTCGCCCGTGGTGGATCCCGATGCCACGCGTGGTGTCGACTGGCCCACCCACTTCCGCGACCGGCCGCTGACCCAGTTACCGCTGTCTGATCTCGAAGCGCGTTTCGCGCGCCGCTTTCCTGGCGCGGTGGCACGCTTTACCGACGGCGAACGCATGTTGGTCCTGCGTCAGGTCGAGCGCCCGACACGCCAGCTGCATCCGGCGTCCGATTGCTTCAAGGCACTCGGCTACACGATCGAGCAGCCGCGGCCGGTTGTCGATAGTCGCGGCGAGCGATGGAGCTGCTTCGCTGCCGCGCGCGACGGTTCACGCCTGCGCGTGTGCGAGCGGATTCACGACAGCGAGGGCCACGAGTGGACCGATACCTCGGCATGGTTCTGGGCCGCCCAATACGGCGGCGGCCCGTGGTGGGCCACGACCGTGGTCGAGCGGGTGGGTGAACCATGAGCGCAGATCGCCGATCCCGTGCGTTCCCTCTGCCGCGCGCCACACGGCGGGACGTCCGATGAACGCGGGCATAGCGACACGCCGGCTGCTTGTTGCCGCCGCACTGTTCCTGCTGGCCGCCGCGCTGGGCGCCGGCGGTGCGCTCGCCATCCTGGTGACGAGCAATGGCGTGCTTTCCACCGCGGCTCCGGCGTGGACGACGCGTATCGCGTTCCTCGGCACACACGTCGACCTGAACGTGGCAGGGTTGGTGCGGCTCGCAACCGCCTCCGGCATCGCCCATCTGCTGGACGGTCGCAGTGTCGACACACGTGCCGGGCGCATCGCCTTCCGTCGCGAGGGTGCGACCCTGGTCGCACGCTGCGCGCCGTGCCGCCTCCAGCATCCGGCGCTGGCGACCGAAACTCTGCATCTGACCGAATTCGAACTCGCGCTCGCGCGCCGCGACGCCACAGTGAGCGGCTGGATCGGCAGCGGTGCCGTGCGCATCGACTACCGCGCCGAGATTGCGGCCGACCGCGTGCGCGTGCGCTGGTTGCTGCCGCGCACCGACATCGGCGACGCGGTGCGAATCCTCGAGTCGATCATTCCCGAAGCGCACTGGGGTCGGTTCGACGGCGCCATTGAAGCGAGCGGCACGCTGACGCTGCCGCAGGCCACAAGCAGCACGCAGTTTCACATCGACCAGCTGCAGGTGGCCGACCTCGGCACCGAGGCGCTGCAGTTCGGCGTGTTCACCGTGTCGTGCCGGCAGCTGGATGGCACACCGCGCCGACAGTCCAGCGGCGACGGCGCCCTAACGTGGATCGCGCTCGACAAGCTCGGCCCGTACCTGCCCGCCGCGGTGATCGCCGCCGAAGACCAGCGCTTCCATGAGCACGGTGGTTATGACGAAGAGGAACTCGCCGCACTGCTCGCCAGAGTCGATGCCGACGGCCCGTCGCGCGGTGCCAGCACGCTGACACAGCAGCTCGCCCGGACACTCTTCACCGGCGGTGAGCGCACCGCTGCGCGCAAGCTGCGCGAGTTCCTCTATGCGGTGGAGATGGAACGTACGCTCGGCAAGGCACGCATCCTCGAGCTCTACCTGAACACGGTCGACTGGGGCCCGGGCGTCTGCGGCGCGCGCGCCGCCGCGCGCACCTACTTCGGCAAGACGCCGGCGCGCCTCACGCCGATCGAGGCCGCGTGGCTTGCTGGCGTCCTGCGCCAACCGCACGCCGCCTATGCGAACGAGTGGCGCGCGCGGGCGCCACAACGCGAGCGCGCCGAGGCCGTCGTACTGCAGATGCGCGACTTCCCGCGCCGCGACCGCCAGCGCTGGGCGCGCGCGACGCTGGCACTGCGCGCTGCGCCGGAAACGCCACTGGGCACGGGATACAACAGCGCTGCCTTCTCGTCTGCCATGCGCTGAGGGCGCAACGGCTGCCGCGCCAAGACACGCCCATGGAGACGGCTCGGGGGCCTTCCGGATCCGATCCACATCCTCCGCTTTTCGCTCCAGACGACCGCCGTCGACCCCCCTGCTGACATTCGCGTCGCCCGAGAGCAGCCATTGATTTCACGCCGAAAGCCGCCATCGGCTCGATCGGCAGTTCCCGACCCGCACCACAAAGAGTCGGGAATGCGCGCCGCCCCGTCAAGGGCTGCAACCCGTCCTGCGAGCGACGTAGAAGCCGTAGCTGACGAAGGCTCGATACCGCTCGTAGAGCGCGATCTCCACTTCCTCTTCAGCCACCACGGCCGCAGCGGCATCG